>Ga0316207_10000119_pt1 | contig 167654 bp, 148 predicted proteins | sample 6weekpyrite_MG_FD_204943 | JGI IMG/M metagenome (GOLD analysis project Ga0316207, IMG submission 204943) | Microbial mat bacterial communities from mineral coupon in-situ incubated in ocean water Damariscotta River, Maine, United States -... | ecosystem: Environmental > Aquatic > Marine >... | reverse complement strand
CTCCCCATGTGAGAGTAGGACACTGCCAGGATTTAACACCCGAAATACCCAGCCCGTTATCGGCCTGGGTATTTTTTTGTCTGGAAAAAACAGAGCTTTAATGCGTCTGGGCGTTGGGTGTTCGGTTCAAAATTTGTGGTTCAGGATACGGATTACTGAAAAATTTTCATCTTTAAGGCACTATGTTCTGCGGGCTAATGTGAAAGAAGCCTTTATTTACGATCTTGGTCCAGTGTTAATAAATTAGAGGTAAAATCGGCCCAAATAGTAAAAATAAATTTTCATATATCTGATAATATCCTCCCATGATTACATATCCAGAAATATCCCCCGTTGCGCTCGATTTAGGTTTCGCCCAAATTCACTGGTATGGTCTTATGTACCTGCTGGCTTTTATTTCAGCCTGGGCATTAGGCAACTATCGGGCAAAACAAAAAGCATCCGGCTGGACAAAAGATGACGTTTCAGATGTTATTTTTTATGGAGCGCTGGGTGTTATTTTAGGTGGTCGAATTGGCTACATCATATTTTATAATTTTGATAAATTTTTAGAAAATCCAGCCATCATTATTCGAATCTGGGAAGGTGGTATGTCGTTCCATGGGGGAATGTTAGGCGTATTTATCGGGCTTTATTTATTTGCTCGCAAAACCGGACGAACATTTTTTCAAGTGAGTGATTTTATTGCGGTGTTGGTACCATTAGGTCTAGGCTTTGGTCGACTGGGTAACTTTATCAATAAGGAATTATGGGGAAGACCCGTTGAAACTTCACTTCCCTGGGCACTAGATTATGGGGATCATATCGCAAGACACCCTTCATCACTTTATCAGGCAATAACAGAAGGTTTGCTGCTCTTTTTAGTTTTATTTTTGTTTTCGAGAAAACCACGTCCAACAATGGCAGTGAGTGGTGTGTTTATGATGGGGTATGGTGGTTTAAGGTTTATCACAGAATTTTTCCGGACCCCGGATGAGCACCTGGGTTTTGTGATGTTTGACTGGATGAGTAAAGGCCAGCAGCTTTCAATTCCGATGATTATATTTGGCTTAATTATTTTTATAATGGCTTATAAAAAACACAACATAAAAAAGTAAATTCATGAAACAGTACTTAGATTTAATGCGCTATGTAAAAGAAAACGGCACGCAAAAAGGTGATCGAACAGGCACCGGAACGCTTTCAGTTTTTGGTTATCAGATGCGTTTTGATTTATCCCAGGGATTTCCCCTGGTGACCACAAAAAAGTGCCATTTAAAATCCATAATTCATGAGCTGTTGTGGTTCTTAAAAGGTGAAACCAATATAAAATATCTGTCAGAAAATGGTGTAAAAATCTGGGATGCCTGGGCAGATGAATCGGGTGATTTAGGACCGGTTTATGGATATCAATGGCGTAACTGGCCTGCGCCTGACAAAGGTCATATCGATCAGATTTCAGAAATTATCCAGTTATTAAAAACGAATCCTAATAGTCGTCGAATTATTGTTTCTGCATGGAATGTAGCCGATCTACCGAAAGAGACGATATCTCCACAGGAAAATGTAAAACAGAATAAAATGGCGTTAGCCCCCTGCCATGCTTTTTTTCAGTTTTATGTTGCTGATGGGAAACTATCATGTCAATTATATCAACGCAGCGCCGATATCTTTTTGGGCGTACCGTTTAATATCGCGTCCTATGCGTTACTTACAATGATGATTGCACAGGTGACAGGATTAGAGCCTGGGGATTTTATTCATACCTTCGGGGATGCGCATTTATATAACAATCACCTTCAGCAGGTCGATGAGCAGTTATCCCGTGAGACGTTTACATTGCCTACATTAAAAATAAATTCTCAAGTCAAAGATATATTTGAATTTAAGTTTGAAGATTTTGAATTGATAAATTACCAATCGCATCCGCATATAAAAGCACCCATTTCAGTATGATTATTTCTTTAATTGCGGCAATGGATAAAAACCGTCTAATTGGCGCCGACAATGGTATGCCCTGGCATCTACCAGCTGATTTTAAATATTTTAAAGAAGTAACTATGGGCAAGCCTATTGTTATGGGGCGAAAAACATTTGAATCTATTGGTAAGCCATTGCCGGGGCGATTAAATGTGGTCATTAGTCGTCGAGGTTTTTCTGCGCAAGGGGTGACGTCGGTGGAGAGTATTGATGCAGCACTTGAGGCTGTCAATCATGCAGAAGAAGTTATGATTATTGGTGGAGCAAATATTTATCAGCAGATGATAGATAAAGCCGATCGTATATATTTGACACATGTAAATGCACAGTGTGAAGGCGATGCCTGGTTCCCGGAATTTGACGAAAGCCAATGGAACTCTGTTGAAGAAAAATCGGTCGTCGCCGATGGAAAAAATAATTACAGTTTTAAAATAATTAAATACGAAAGAAGATAATTAACCAATTGGTTGAGTTTTTGGACATTTAATTGAAGTGAGTTTCTTCATCTTATTATTTATTTTCAAAGCTGTTAATTTACCCCCCCAAAGACAACCGGTATCTAGAGGATAAAGGTTTTTAATCTTAGGGTCTTTTAACGTTGACCAGTGCCCGAATACAATATTTAAATCTTTATCGACGCTTTCAAATTCAAACCAGGGCTTAACACCCTCAGGCTGTTTTCCAGGTGCGCCTTTTTCTTTCAGGCACAGTTTCATGTTGTTACCGATATACCGCATGCGGGTAAAACTATTGGTTATGAATCGCAGTCTGTCCCAGCCTGAGAGTTCGTTGGACCATTTAGAAGGTTTGTCGCCATACATGTGATGAAAAAACTCATGGGACTTTGGGCCCTGTAAAATATCTTCTAGTTCTTTAGCGCAGCTGAGTGCCCGATGGAGTGACCATTTTGGATGAATCCCCGCATGTACCAGGCATACATGGTTTTTTTTCTGGTAGTGCATCAGTGGTCGATGAATTAACCAGTCTAGTAACAGGTCAGAATCTTTGGCGAATAATATTTCCTGTAATGTGTCTTTTTTGTTCTGTTTACGCCGACCATTTGCAATAGCAAGTAAGTGTAAGTCATGATTGCCTAAAACAGTCACTGCGTTGTCGCCGAGTGATTTTATAAAGCGAAGGGTTTCTAAAGAATCAGGGCCTCGATTAATAATATCACCGGCAAACCATAGTTTGTCCTTGTCGGATTTAAAATCAAGTTTACGAAGTAGTTCAGTAAGCTGTTGGTAGCAACCCTGAACGTCGCCTATTGCATATGTTGCCATTGTTATGATTCAATTTTTTGGAGGTCTATAAGACGAAACCAGCCGCTAAGCAGTGCAGGTTCATCTTTTAAAAGTTTCAGCTGAGGGCACTGCTTGAGTAAATCCTCAAAAACCACATCGGTTCGCGTCGCGATATGGCGCATAAATATATTTAGCAAGCGACGGGTTGGGGCGAACTGTCCGGGTCGAATAAATTTATCCATAACAAATATTTTACCACCGGGTTTAACGACACGGCAGGCTTCCTGTAATGCGTTTAAAGGGCTAGGTACCACCGCCAGGATCAGGTTCATTAATACGGTGTCAAAATGATTGTCATCAAAAGGCAGTTGCATAACATCGGCTGTGTGTAAGCTTATTTCAATATTATTGTTCGTTAGGCGCTGCTTACATTTTTCAAGCATTGCTGGGGTTAGATCCGTTGCCGTGTAATGATGCTGTTCGGGCAAAAAGGGAATGTCTAATCCGGTGCCAATACCATTAATGAGAATATGCTGAGGTGATGATTGGTTAAGTCGTTGCAGGCTGGCGATGCGCATTGCCTGCGTTGATGCGCCGACAATTGAGTCATAAACCGGTGCCAGCAGGGTGTAACTTAATTTAAGCCCCATAATGACCCAGTGCTTTAATGCAGCGTGCTAGGTGCTAACAGGTAGAATTCTGGAATATCAGCATCGAAATGAAAACCATCATCTGCGATCATCTGATAGCTACCCGCCATCGAGCCATTAGGGGTTTTCATCATGGTACCACTGGTATACTGAAAACCTTCTCCAGGCTTTAAATAGGGTTGTTCACCGACAACGCCATCGCCTTTAACTTCCTGGGTTTCACCGGTTGCATCCGTGATGACCCAGTGTCGTGTAAGCAGGCGTGCGGGTTTACTGCCATCATTTATAATCGTGACCGTATATGAAAAAACATAATGACCCTGCTCTGGATGGGATTGTTCTTCAATGTAGTTAGGTGTTACTTCAACACTGATTTTATACGCATTGTTATTGCTGTAAGAGTCATTATTCATAAAGATACCGCCATATAATTTAAATCTAGCTTACCAAAAAAACCTGATATTGTCGGTATTTTTTAAATGAATACTTAAGAGATGACATTGTATATATCCGCAAATTGCTGCAGGTTAAGGGACTGGGCCCGACTGGACGGATCTATACCGACGGATTCGAGCTGAGCCGCAGTACAGCTGCCCTTGAGTACATTGCGCAGGGTTTTTCGACGTTGGGAAAATGCCTGGGTGACCAGTTTGGCAAAGGCCTTTTCATCAGCTACAGCCACGGGTTTATTTTTATGGGGAACCAGGCGCACAATAGCGGACTCAACTTTTGGCATTGGATCGAACGATTCAGGCGGCACCAGAAACAGTGCATCCACCTGAAAGTAGTACTGAGCCATCACTGAAAGCCGACTGTAATTACTGGTGTCGGGTTTAGCTGCCAGGCGTTGAACGACTTCCTTTTGAAGCATGAAATACATGTCCTGAATAATATCGCTGTATTCAACCAGGTGAAAAATAATAGGTGTAGAAATATTGTAGGGCAGGTTACCAATGATGCGCAGGGGTTCAACGTAGTTTAATTCGGCAAAATCAAACTGCAAAACGTCAACGTTATGAATGCGTAACTGGTTATTCTGAACCGCATCGAGTCCACAATTGAGCTGTAGTTTAGGCACAATGTCTCGATCGAGTTCAATAACATCCATTTCGGTTACAAGCTTTAATATGGGGCAGGTGAGAGCGCCCAGTCCAGGGCCAATTTCAATGATGCGCTGACCGGCCTGTGGGTTAATGCTTTGTACGATGCGCTGAATAATTCCAGGGTCGGATAAAAAATTTTGACCAAACCGTTTACGTGCTCGATGTTGTATTGCCATAATTATGCTGCCGATGTAATCGTCTGATTATTTGCCAGATGAATGGCTGTATTTAATGCCGCTAGATAGCTACCCGTGTCGAGATTGCCCGTTGCGGCTAAGTCGATAGCGGTGCCATGGTCTACTGATGTTCTGATGATAGACAACCCTAAGGTTATATTTATAGCATGGCCAAAGCCCACATGTTTTAACACGGGTAAACCCTGATCGTGATACATAGCTAAAACCGCATCCGCATTTTTTAAATACTTTGGGGTAAATAATGTGTCCGCAGGTAAGGGACCGGTTAAATTTAAGCCCTGCTGATTTAAGGAATCTATAACAGGGGAAATTATTTTAATTTCTTCCATCCCCATGTGTCCATTTTCACCCGCATGTGGGTTAAGCCCGCAAACTAAAATATGTGGATTTTTAATGCCATATTTTTGTACAAGATCATGATGTAATATGTTTATAACCCGTTGTAAATCGTGTTTATTAATCGCCTGGCTTACCTGGCTCAAAGGCAAATGCGTTGTGACTAAAGCCACCCTTAGTTTTTCAGCTTCCGCGGCTAACATCATTACCGGTGTGCCGGAACTTAATTCAGCGAGATATTCCGTGTGACCAGAAAAATTTATCCCCGCTTCGTTAATAATGCCCTTATGAATTGGGCCGGTCATTAGTGCATGCGTGTGTCTTTTTTGTTGAGACTCAACGGCAATTCGAATGCTATCTAAAACATAATTTGCATTTTTAATATTTAATTGTCCAGCTTCAACCTTGTCAGCTAATTTTACGGGCCACACATCCAGTGTGTTGTCGACGGGGTCGGGAATAGTATCAAGTGAGTTTAGGGTATTAATGCTGACTTTAATATTTAAAGCCTGCGCTCGATCGGCCAGTAATTGCGGATCGGCAAAATACACTCGCCGACCATTGATTTTTTTTTGCGCCGTGATGATGGCCAGATCCGGGCCTATACCCGCGGGCTCCCCCGGTGTAATTGCGATAACAGGTTGCATGATTAGCCGTCAGTCTTAATTTTATACTCTACATAGGCTTCATCACGTACGCGCCGCATCCAGAGTTGAAGCTCTTCGTCGGCTTTACGATTTTGAATGGCAACTTCTGCTTTCTGGCGAATCCGCTGCTGTGTTTCGTCCTGCTCGCGGCGCTCTAAAAGCTGAATGATGTGCCAGCCAAACTGGCTTTTAAAAGGTTCTGAAATTTGCCCGTCCTCCAGCGAATTCATAACTTCAGTAAAGCGGGGAACAAAAGTGCCTTCAGTGGCCCAGCCTAAATCTCCTCCATTGTTTTTAGAGCCAGGGTCCTGGGAAAATTCTTTGGCAAGTTTGGCGAAGTCGGCACCGCTATCTAATTGTTTTTTAACCTCAACGAGTTTTAAGCGTGCCTCTTCATTACTGGTGATTTCATCAGCTTTAATTAAAATATGCCGCGCACGGGTTTGTTTAACCATATGCTTCTGGGTTTTCTTGTCTATGAGTTTAAGAATATGAAAACCGCCAGCGCTGCGCAGGGGTTGAGTGATTTCATTAATTTCTAAACGTCGAGCGGCATCGAGAAAAAGTGATGGAAGTTGCGCCGCACTAAGTAGTCCCAGATCACCGCCTTTAAGTGCATGTCGACCATCAGAAAAACGCAATGCGGCGTCATTAAACGCCTTACCCTGCTCCAGCAGGGTGATGACTTCTTTCGCTTTGGTTAATGCCTTGCTTACCTCTGCAGGAGAAGAGGCTTCCGGTGTGGCAATTAATATGTGGGCCAGGTGGTATTTGTCGTTTGCCGCATCCCCTGAATTTTTCTGTTGCTCAAGAAATATATCAATTTCCTGTGGCGAAACTTTTACCCGGCTATAAATCATTCGTTGTTGAAGTTGGCGAATGATTAAGTCTTTTCTGGTTTGCTCGCGAAATGTTTTATAGTTAATACCTTTTTGTTCAAGTATTCGATGCATTTCATCCAGACTTGTACGATTGTTTCTGGCAATATTTTCAAGTGCTTTATTGAGACTAAGATCATCTATATGTATGCCCTGTTGTTTTGCCAACTGCAATTGAATGCTGTCAACAATCATGCGCTCAATAACCTGTTTTTTGAGTAACGCGTCGGGGGGCATCTTTTTCCCCTGAAGTTTTAGCTGGCGTTTAAAGTCATTAAAGCGTGTTGCGATTTGGCGTTTGCTAATAATGTTTTCATTGACAATAATTGCAACAGAATCTAATTCTTCAAGAGCGAGTACAGGCGCCGAAAAAAAACTTAAAGCCATGCCTGGACTGAGGATAAAAAATAATAAAGAGAGAAATTTCATACTGATGTGCTGCATTGTTAATAGTCCGGTTGATAGCCTAGGATAGCATGTTTAAGTGTGTTAGTTGCGTTTTTGTCTGAAATGCTGCCAAAGCCTTTAAGCACAAATTGCAGCATAAAAGAGGTCTGGTACGGATCGTCTGTAGCATTTGCATCATCTACAATGTAGCGTTGTGCTATAAGGCGCAAAGCCCAGCAACAGGATTCGTATTGAAAACCGATGAGTGTTTCGATATCGCGTTTATCCGTGAGCGAATAATTCCAGCGACTTAACAGTGAGTAATTTTGAGCAAAAGGCCATGCAAATGAAATATCGCTTTGTTCGATATTTAAAGCATCATCAACCGGATCACGAATGAAACGGTAGCCAATATTAAACACCGCCTGATCTGATGCTGCATAACTGATTTGTGCACTGCGTTTATCTGAAGTGTCGGTATCGGTGTTCCATTGTAATGTTGCGCGTGCTTTCCATTGACTTAAACTGCCACCCACTTCGGTAATAATATCGGAGCTGGGAGAAGCGTTTACGCTGTTGTCCAGTGATACCCGTTGGTCTTCAAAGTAGTAAATTCGACCAATGCTGAGATTAAAAAGTTCATCGCCGGTTTTTTTATTGAGTATGCGAGAACTTAATGCCACGGTTAATTGATTGGCGTCACCAATCCTGTCGATGCCATTAAAACGGTTTTCTCGAAACAGGGATGCAAAACTGAAATCGGTCTCGGCGGTATCAAAAACGGGAATTAGTGACTGGTCTTCATAGGGAATATTTAGATAATACAGACGCGGTTCTAATGTCTGCATAAATGGACTATCGCTTGGGTTGCGTTCAAAAAACATACCGCTATCCAGGCTTAAAACAGGCAACCCCCGGCTGTCCAGGTTAGCATCGTCACCATTGGTATCGGTGGTGTCATACTGGGTAAAAATATAGCCGGCACTGGGTTTAATAAACCAGGCATTGCTTTCAATAGGCAGGCTGAGTTTGGGGTAAATATGAAATCGCGAGCCCTGCTCCTGGTTTGAGCTGTCGTGTTTAAACTCCACCCATTCGGTGTTGAGTGAGCCGAGCACATAACTATTGTCCATTTGCAGTAATTCGTCTTTAGCTTTTAAGGTGATTTGTGGCAGACGCTTATACGGTCGATCTTCAGGTTGTATCGTTGAGTCGATGGTTTGAAAAGATTGCGCTAACAGGCCCGCTGTCCAGGGGCCATTGGTGTAGTTTAAGTTTGCGTTTCTTTCCAGGTGCGTCGTGTTGACGATATTGATGCTACTGCCCATGTCCTGCAAATAGTCCGTGTCTGAAGCCTCATTGGCTAACAGGTTTAAACGTAGGTTATTGGTGATTTTGCTTTTGTTGTCAAAGTGAATGATGTAGCGGCGATCTTCAAACTCCTTATCCTTATTCAGGTATTCAAACTCCAAATTACCGTTGCTGCTATGGGTTAAATAGCGATATTCCGTTGCCAGCATTGCGCCCCGTTTGCTTAGGTAGCTGGGGGTGATAATTGCATCCTGATTGGGGGCGATATTCCAGTACCAGGGGACTCCAATTTCGTAACCGCTAGAGCTGGAAGAGCCCAGACGGGGAAATAAAAATCCACTGCGGCGCTGGTCATCAATCGGGAACTGAATCCACGGAAAATAAAATACGGGTACGCCTCCCACCCAGAAAACCGTGTGTTTTGCGGTGCCAGTCGCGGTGCTCTGATTGAGCTCTAACCAGCTGGTGTTCAGGTGCCAGTCAAGTTTATTTTGCGGGCAGGTAGAAAACTGGGTGTCCTGTAAAATGGTTTTACGGTCGGCGGAAAAACTAAACTGGGGAGTTATGCCCGTAAGGCCGATCTCGGGAAGATAGTAAATACTATCGGTGAATTCACTTTCCTTGGTCTCTAGGTTCATCCAGCCACGACTGGCACTCAGCGCCATATTTTTTGCATCGACGTGAATATTGCCATCGAGTTCGAGTTTCTGGGTATCCCGATAGTGGGTTACCCTGTCTGCCTTTAGGCGCAGTTGATTTTGTTCGATGGTGACATCACCACTGAATGTGCTGATAGAGCGTGCTATGTTTTCTACCTGTAGAGCGCTAATATTGGTGGTTTCCAGTAAGTCTTCGGAAAACTGCGGCGGCTCAGAGTACGAAATGGGTGAATAGCCGTCTATATTCTCTACCGGGCATGCATCAATGGCCCCGCTAAACTGTTGCTGTCCCGCCCACAATGTAGGTGCTGGCAAGGTTGCTAATAGAATGCTATATAAACAGAAATGCTTGAATGTCATTATTATTTGAAAGTATAAGGTGCGGATATTAATTAGTGTGCGTATTGTATCTTGATTGGCGTGAATTAGTAGAAGGAATATCAACACATGGCAGAGCCGCCCCCCGTTGAAGAGGACCCAGGTGAAGATGACCCAGGTGAAGATGACCCAGGCGAAACGTTACCAGCCAATGAGCAGCGGATACATGAACGCTTTCGTATTAATTTAAAAGCCCTGATTCGCCTGTCAGATGGCAGCATTGCAACGGCGCAGGCGGTTGATCTTTCCATGGGGGGAATTTATCTTGAATACGGCGCATCTGCGGATGCGGGAAAGGTGTTTGAGCTGGCGTTTGACCTGCCATTAAGCAGTGATTTTAAAAGGGTCATTGTAAAAGCGCAGGTGGTGCGCACCGTAGTGATAGGCAATCGGGGATTGTACGGGCTGGCGTTTGTATTCAAAGAGTTTGCTGCCGGGGCTGAAAAAAATTTAAAGGAATATATGGAGCTGCGCAAGCTGAAAACGATGTAGGCATTGATTTAATGGCTGGATTATCATCAGTTGAAGCCAGACCCTGCCGGTAAACCGGTGGTTGCTGCGGGTCAGTGTGACGGTTAAAGCATTTTATGTCAGCAAAAATTCCAGCAATGCCTTCTGTGCATGCAGACGATTTTCCGCCTCATCCCACACCACGCTCTGTGCGCCATCAATCACACTGGCACTGACTTCTTCACCACGATGGGCTGGCAGGCAATGCATAAATAATGCATCTTTATGAGCCAGCGCCATAATTTCATCGTTAACCTGAAAGTTTGCAAAGGCGACTTCCCGTAGTTTTTGCTCCTCTTCCTGACCCATGCTGGCCCAGACATCGGTAACCACCATATCCGTATTTTCACAGGCGGCTTTCGGGTCTCTGAAAATAGTGACTTTATCACCGGCTGCCTCTACCAGTTCCGGGTCCGGGTCGTACCCCTGCGGGCAGGCGATGTGTAAATTAAAGTCCAGCTGGCGGGCGGCATTAATATAGGAGTGACACATATTATTGCCATCCCCAACATAGGTTGCGGTTTTACCCTGCATATCACCTCGGTGCTCGCTCCAGGCCTGCATGTCAGCTAATAGCTGGCAGGGGTGTAGCCAGTCGGTGAGGCCGTTAATCACCGGTACCGATGAGTGTTTCGCAAGGGTGGTAATTTTTTCGTGCTCGAAGGTGCGTACCATAATAATATCCACCATGCTGGAGAGTACACGTGCGGTATCTTCAATTGGCTCGCCCCGGCCAAGTTGCGTGTCGCGAGGGGATAAAAACATCGCGTGGCCCCCCAGCTGTACCATACCCGCCTCAAATGAAACCCGGGTGCGAGTGGATGATTTTTCAAAAATCATCGCCAGTACTTTATTTTTTAAGGGTTCAAAAATTTCCCCCGCATGCTGCATCTTTTTCAGTTCGCTGGCACGATTAAGTAGTTGGCGAAACTCTGTGGGCGATAAATCTAAGAGGCTTAAAAAGTGGCGCGTCGCCATGGGCGTCTCCGCTAAAATAAATTAGTTTAAAAAGTCTTTAATGAGCGAGCTAACTAAATCAACAATGTTATCTGCCTGCTCATCAGACAAAATGAGTGGGGGAAGTAAGCGCACAACGCTGCCGGCGGTTACATTAATTAAGCATTTTTGCTGCAGAGCAAGTTGTACTAACTGCGGGCAATCACGATCCAGCTCAATACCCAGCATCAGGCCTTTGCCGCGAATGGATTTAATACCCGGCAGGTCTTTAAGTTGAGCCTCAAAACCAGCGAGCATTTTTTTACCCAGTTCATCGGCACGTTGGCATAAATTATCTTTTTTAATCGTGTCTACAACCGCACTGGCAGCAGCACTTGTGAGCGGATTGCCACCAAAGGTAGAACCGTGGTTTCCCGGTTGAAACAGTTCAGCGGCTTTGCCATGCGCCAGGCAGGCCCCAATAGGGACGCCATTGCCAAGGCCTTTGGCCAGGGTCATAACATCGGGCATAATGTTGTTGTGCTGAAAGGCAAACCACTGGCCCGTACGGCCCATACCAGTTTGAATCTCATCGAGCATCAGCAACCAGTTGTTCTCATCACAAATGGCCCGAAGCTGGGTTAAATAATTTTCGTCTGGCAAGTTAATGCCGCCTTCACCCTGAATCGGCTCTACTAAAATCGCAACCGTATGACTGCTGTTTTGGGCAATTGATTTTATTGCCTCGATATCATTGTAGGGTGCACGGGTGAAGCCGCTTACCAGTGGCTCAAAACCCGCATGTACTTTGCGGTTGCCGGTGGCGGACAGGGTGGCCAGGGTACGTCCGTGAAAACCGCCATCTGTAACAATGATAGAAGGGTTATTAATATTTTGCTGGTTGCCATACAGGCGCGCCAGCTTAATCGCTGCCTCATTGGCCTCGGCACCGGAGTTTGAGAAAAACACACGGTTCATACCGGATACTTCGCAAAGCTGATCCGCCAGCTTTTTCTGGTTCTGGATACAGTATAAATTGGAAGTATGAATTAAATTTTCAGCCTGGTTCTGAATGGCTTTAGTGACGCTCGGGTGAGCATGGCCTAAACCACAGACCGCTATGCCTGCGAGTGCATCAAGGTATTTATCACCCTTGTCATCAAACAGATACGCACCCTCACCGCGCTCAAAGCAAACATCGAGTGGGGCGTAGGTTGTCATTATGTGGTTGGTTTCGCTCATGTTCTTAAGCCTGTTTAATCATGGCAAAATCAGGACAAAATTTTAAAAGCCCTAAAATGCAAAAACGGCAGGTAAAGCTGCCGCGAAACAGGTGATTATACTAGGCTTTGGGGGTTTTTCAAATGTTTAAAATAATGCTGTGGTGGGTGACTTTGTTGTGCTCTTGATGGTATCACTCAGGGGCAGACTCAAAGGGTATGTCTCTGAACAGAGGCTTGTAGCGCAGATATTTAAGTTCTTTATTGTGTTTTATAAAAAAGATTAAAAAACTTATTTAAACGAAACAGATGCATGAAGTACAGAGCCGCATTTAATTCGCGGCCATTTGCGTTTTCTGTGTTATATCCATAAAAAAGGCCCCCAGTCGGGAGCCTTTTTAAAATAAAAACCTCAGCGGTCTTTACAACATGATCTGTAAATTACAGACCGTGTGCAGAACCTACCATGCACAACAACATGGGTAGAGATAGTACAGTGTTAGTACGAGATGCCAATAGGGCAATTTTCTTTGCACTTGCAATTACGTCTGCACTATGTTCTTTGCCATCTAGTCCAAGAATTTTCTTTTGATTAGGCCAGATGAGAACCCAGACATTAAATAGCATAATGGTACCTAGCCATGCGCCCAGACCAATAACCTGCATGCCTTCCTGAAATGTAAAGGCACCTACAACGCCACCTAAAGCAGAAAACTTGGGCTGTGCTAATAATGCCATACCAGCCAACCAGGTTACGGCCGCTGCCATGCGGAACCATAATAATGCAGTGGGTGCGATATATTTGTTAATAGCCGCAGGTGTAGGGCCATCTGGGTTAGCTAATGCAGCGCCAACGCCAGGAACCTGTACAAAGTTGAAGTAATACAGTAAGCCGATCCAGGTGATGCCCGCAACAATGTGTACCCAGACTGTTGCTACATTTTTAAAGGTTTCTGGAGAGCCTAGGCCAAATGCTACAGCCATAGCCAGAACAAAGCCAACAGCGAGAGTACCTTTGATTGATAATAAAGGATTCATATTATTTTCCCATTTTTTTCAGTTAAAATACTTGAGTGTTTTAGTTGGGCATTAAGATAAGTGAGAAGCGTTTGAAATTCAAGGTATTTTTAATTTATGTCATTGTTTTCAGAAATTTTCAGGCCTGAACAGGGGGGAGTATGGACGTTATTGCACTCAGTGTATTTTCCAGTCGCATAGAAGCGCTGTGCGATGAAATGGGGGCGGTGCTGCAACGGGTAGCATTTTCACCGAATATTAAGGATCGACTGGATTACTCCTGCGCGGTATTTGATACCCAGGGGGAGCTGTGTGCACAGGCTGCACATATCCCCGTGCACCTGGGCAGTATGGCTTATGCAGTGCGGGATATTGTCAGCAAACACCACTGGGCTGCCGGTGATATGCTGGTATTGAACGACCCCTATCTGGGGGGGACCCACTTACCCGATATTACCCTGATCGCTCCGGTATTTTTTAAGCAGCAGCTCATGGGCTTTGTAGTAAACCGTGCGCATCACGCGGATATTGGTGCTTCCAGTCCTGGCTCTATGCCCGTGTCTTCAACGTTGAGTGAAGAGGGGCTGGTGATTCCCCCAACGCTGTTATTAAAAAATAATGCAATAGAAGACGTGGTGATGGATGAGCTGTTAAGTGGTCTGAAAAATCCCCAGCAATCCCATGGTGACTTCTCCGCACAAATCAGTGCCAATCGACGTGGCATACAACGCCTGCAGGAATTAATTGAAGAGCAGGGTGCAATTGAGTATCAGGCAGCACTCATAGCGCTTAATCACTATGCCGCGAGTATTGCACGCAGCGCGATAGAAGAAATTCCCCCGGGAACCTATCACTTTAGTGATGTAATGGATGATGACGGCCAGGGTACAACCGATATTAAAATTAGTGCCACAATTAGGGTGAGTCAATTAGCGATTACCGTAGATTTTAGTGGTACCACCGGGCAGGTCAGTGGCAATATTAACTGTCCGCTATCGGTTGCCGCCGCGGCCGTTTATTATGTGTTTCGTTGCCTGATGCCCGATAATACCCCCGCCTGTGCCGGCAGCTTTCGTCACATCCATCTAACTGCGCCGCCCGGTTGTTTACTCAATGCGCAACGCCCCGCAGCCGTTGCCGCGGGAAATGTTGAGACCAGCACGCGCATTGTTGATGTCATTATTGGCGCACTGGCAAAAGCCATTCCACAAAAACTACCTGCAGCCAGTCATGGCAGTATGAATAACCTGGCAATGGGCTCGGAGAAAAATAAAAACAATGAGGCCTGGGATTATTACGAAACCATTGGCGGCGGCATGGGGGCGAGTAGTATGTTTAACGGGCTCAGTGGTGTTCAAACCCACATGACTAATACATTGAATACGCCGATTGAAGTGCTTGAAATGAATTATCCTTTGCGGGTGAATGAATATGCATTAAGAAAAAATTCTGCGGGTCTGGGGGCGTTAAAAGGTGGCGAAGGTTTGTTGCGCGCTTTTACGCTGCTGCAGGATACACATGTGACGCTATTAACGGAAAGACGGCGCCACGCACCATGGAGTGTTAATGGGGATGATGCAAAACCAGGTGAGAATTTAATTAATGGAAAAGCCTGTGCGGCGAAATTTTCCAGGCAATTAAAAGCGGGTGATCGGGTGACGATTAAAACACCGGGAGGAGGAGGATATACGCCTCGTTAACGGTTTTAGTTGAGCCAGGCCTGTGACCTGAGAATGTCTCTTTTTACCCGAGAATGAAACTGTGAAGTCTCAGTCTCAGGTGTATGAGGCGATTTACTTTAATGCCTGCTGAACAGACTTCATGCTTTTAACCCAGGGTTTTAATGCGCGTAAATTGGCAGACAAATCATTTATAGATGCTCGTGCAATATCTCGGCTGGTATAACTGCCATAAACCATTACATAATAAGGTCGTGACGTTAACCAGGTTTTATACCAGGCGGCATTAGTGGATAAATTATTAGCCTGTGCAAACTTTAAGAGTGTCTTGGGCTCGCGAGCACCCAGTAACTGCATTGTCCAGTTCTGCGAATTTTGCTGAAGTAACCAGGAGGCATCCTGTAACCCCATTTCTTTTAGTTTGAGTAATGTCGGGTTTAGTTGAGGTGCGGGTTTGGCTGGAGGCGTATCGGCCACTTCAATTTCAGTTTCATTGTTATTGGTTTGCGGCTCGATTGAGGGCTCAGCTTCAACTGTGGGACTCTGCCGAGGTTCCTTTTCAGGCGCGGTGTCTGTTGTTATTTCAGGTTGAGTTTTGACTTCATCGATGAATTCGTCCGGTCTGCTTTCATTTGTATTGGCGATGTCTAAATTATCAGGTTGCGATTGTTGTGTGCCTGCAACGTCCTGGGGTAAATTTTTGATATCACTTTCAGGTTCAATTTCTGTTTCAATTTCGGGGGTGAGCGTTTCGCTTTCAAGAATTTCAATAACATCAGTGTTCTGTTCGATGTTAATTGTTTCATTTTCTTTTGTATTTGTATCTGGGGTGATGTTAGTTTCAGCCAGGCCAGGTTCAGGCTTAGTGTCGTCAAAATAAACGTAGGCGATATAGCCTGCGACCAGTGAGACAGATAAAAGTACAGCAGCTAATAGCGATTTTTTGAAGATACTGCTTTCAGGTTTTAATATTTTAGCTATGGCTTTATCAATAAGTGGGGCGGACTGCACCATGATATCAAGGGGCGTGCCATTACAGGTTTTATAGAGCTGTGAGATTGCTTCGTCATCAAGCAAAACCTCACCAAAATAACCCGCACAACGTAGACGGTGCTTTATAAAGGCGCTGGCCTGTTGTGGCGAGAGTACTGGAAGTTGCTGTACATACATCTGGTCCGGCTGTATGTCGGTTATTTTTTGCAGGGTTTCGCTCATGCCGGTATTGGCAAAAAGTATAATTTTTAAATTGACCTCGTGATCCTGCTTTAATTCCTGTTGATAACGTAAAAGTTCCTGTAAAGTGGTGTCACTTAAAACATGGCTGTTATTAATAACGGCGAGTGGCATCTGGTCAAACATTTGCAAACTTTTTAAATTGTCATCGAGATAGTTGGCGTCACCTAAATCCTGCAAATGCATGGACATTTTTTGCTGAATCTGTACCAGTGTGTCCGTGGCTTCTGCCTGTATGGATAAAATTTTTGTGTTGGCAATTTCAGTCTGGATAAACTGCCGAAACAATGAAGTTTTACCAGCGCCATTAATGCCTTCAACGAGCAAAAGCAAATCGCTGAACTGGATCTGGTGGGATAGGCTGTCTGATATTTTGGTGAGCGCCTGTTGCTTGAAAAAACTTTCATCGGTTAGTATTTCATTTGCAAAAGGCTGTTTGCTAACGCCTAAATACTCTATGCTTTGCTGGTTAAGTTCGACTGACGGCGTTGCATTAGAAAGCATATTTTTATTAGATTTTTTTCTGGCCATAGAAAGTACTTTTAAGGTATTAAGTTTGCAAAAGATAATTGTCGAGGGTTAAATATACGTTCGTATTCCACAATCGCATATCTGTCAGTCATACCAGCAATGTAATCTGAAACGCCCCGTGCGATGCCATTGTCGCCAATGATATCTTTTAAGTTGTTGCAATGTTGTAAGGCATCTGGCGGTAAAATGCTCTGGTCATTGATAAATGCTTCAAATAATGCGCTGAGTACTTTTTCGGCTTTTGTTGTCATGCGCTGCACACGGTAATGACGGTATAAGTTTTTCATTAAAAAACGTTTTAGTTCGAGTGTCTGTTGTTGCATGTTTTCGCTAAAGCCAACGATATAATTTTGTTGTTTTCGTGCATCATCGGGATGATTTAATTTTAGTCGGGCAATTTCAATTCTGCTAGTATCAATTAAATCGACGACCATTCGGCTAATCATCCTGCGAATAACTTCATGAATTAAACAGTTGCGACTGATTTGCGGATATTTTTGCATAACAATTTCATGTTGTTCGCGAAACAGCTGTGTTTCTAATAACTGTTCTATGGTGATTAAACCGTAACGCACACCATCATCAATATCATGATTATTATAGGCGATTTCATCGGCTTTATCACAGGCCTGAGCTTCCAGGCTAGGCTGGTTTTTGTCTAAAAATCGTTGCCCCAGATCACCAAGCTGGCGGGCGTTTTTTGCGGAACAGTGTTTGAGTATGCCCTCGCGAGATTCAAAGCTTAAGTTTAGCCCGGGAAATTCTGCATACTTTTCTTCTAGCTCATCAACAACGCGCAAGGATTGAAGGTTGTGCTCAAAACCGCCGAAGTTTTTCATGCAGCGGTTGAGTGCATCCTGTCCAGCATGGCCGAAAGGAGCGTGGCCTAAATCATGTGCAATGGCAATGGTTTCAGCCAGGTCTTCGTGTAAATGTAATTCACGAGCAATGGAGCGGCCAATTTGAGAAACTTCTAATGAGTGGGTTAGGCGGGTACGAAATAAATCACCTTCATGATTTACAAATACCTGGGTTTTGTATTCAAGGCGACGAAATGCTGCGGAGTGAATAATGCGATCCCGATCTCGCTGGTACTGGGTGCGGTGTACCGGGTCAGGTTCCGGGTGTAAGCGGCCACGAGAAGTCGCTTCACTGCATGCATAGGGGGCGAGGTTGCGTAAGTCGTATCCTTTATGCATGCTTTCTCATCTCTTTTTTATAAAAGTTAATTTAATAACTTTCTGTAATGGTTTCTCGTAAAAGTGCATCGGTGTAGTCCCTGGAAATAATCGCCTTGCCAATCGATTTATAAAGTACCAGCTTTAAAACGCCATCGGAGACTTTTTTATCTAATGACATGAGTTCAATGAAATTATCTTCGGTCATTTCCTGTGGGGCCTTAACCGGCAGGTTGGCGCGTTCTATTAAATTAATGACGCGGTCAACATCTGCTTCTGTAATCCAGCCCAGTTTATTTGATAAACGTGCAGCCATTACCATACCGCTGGCAACGGCTTCACCGTGTAACCAGGCGCCGTAACCCATGCCTGTTTCAATGGCGTGACCAAATGTGTGGCCCAAGTTTAACAGGGCACGTTGGCCGCTTTCTCTTTCGTCTGCGGCGACCACTTCTGCTTTATTTTGACAGGAGCGCTCAATCGCATAAGCGAGTGCGTCGGCATCTCTATTGAGGAGTTTGTCGATATTATCTTCCAGCCACTGCAAAAAATCAGTGTCACGAATCAGGCCGTATTTTATGACTTCCGCTATACCGGAACTGAGCTGACGATCTTCCAGGGTGTTTAATGTGCTGGTGTCGGCAATGACTGCCCTGGGTTGATAAAATGCGCCAATCATGTTTTTACCCAGTGGATGATTGACGGCGGTCTTACCACCGACGGAGGAATCAACCTGTGATAACAGGGTGGTGGGTATTTGAATTAAATGTACTCCGCGCTGGTAACTTGCGGCGGCAAAGCCGGTGATGTCGCCAATAACACCACCGCCCAATGCAATAAGTGTTGTATTTCTATCCAGTTTGTTTTTTAGCAATGCGTCATAAATAGTGTTGAGCACATTTATATTTTTATGTTCTTCGCCATCCGGTAGTACGAGTGTTTTATAGCGGATAGAGTTTAAAGATTTTTCCACCGAATCCATATATAAAGGTGCCACAGTTTCGTTGCTGACAATCAGTGCGCTGTTGCCGGGAATGTGCTGAGTGAGTAGCTCACTTTGTTGAAGCAGGTTCTCTCCAATACAAATTGGGTAACTGCGTTCACCTAAATTTACTTTTAACGAAATCATCTTAACTCTGAGTATTGTTGTAGGCTTTGATTTTATCAAGCATAACGTTTATTACCGCACGAATCGACTGTTGTCCGGTATTAATAATAATATCTGCGGTCTCCCGGTACAGCGGTTCGCGAATTTTCATAATATCACTGAGGGTTTTCGCAGGGTCTGCAGTTTGTAAAAGTGGGCGTTTATTGTCGTGGCTGACGCGCTCCAGCAAATGCTTAATGTCACTGTGTAGATAAATAACCAGGCCACGATTTTTTAAATGTCGGCGGTTTTCTTCCGCCAGCACCGCACCACCGCCAGTGGCTAAAACCAGGCGTTTGCGCTGAGTGAGTTCATCGATAATCGCACTTTCACGTTTACGAAAACCGGCTTCACCTTCTTTCTCAAAAATCAGCGAAATATCAACACCGGTATGGGCTTCAATTGCATGGTCACTATCTTCAAAATCCATATGCAGGCGCTTGGCAATTTGCCGTCCCATGGTGGTTTTGCCTGCCCCCATGGGGCCGATTAGGAAGATATTGGGTTTGGGTTTCATAAGAGAAAGAGTTTATCATTTTTAGTTGTAGGTGTTCGTTTTTTTAACGTTGATTTTGTGGTGACAGCTATGTGTTTAAGTAGGTGAAGTTTGAGCGTGATTAATGACTTAAAGTCGCTTGTTAAATTTTTAAAGAATTTAAAAGAGTTGGTTAAAGCGGGTACTGATGAGCTCTTGAAAAAGTGCTCGTTTGAGTTTTAAAAGTACTGCAGCATTTAGAGGTGCAGTACTTTATTAAGTGTATCGAAGAGAGGGACTTTATTATGTGTAGTTATAAAGTCGATGGATCAGGGGGGAGGTGTTCGAGTATCAAGATCTAATGTAATGGTGTCGAATATATAAATCCTGCTTGAGGGGGCGCATAAGGTTGAATGGGTACAGCCACTAACACTCATTAGACCGTCTGCGGGTGTATGGGCTGCTCCATCGTCGCCACTATTATCCAGATCTATTGGGACATCTACACCAAGATTAAATACAGGAGCGGTTGCAACTGCTCCATTAATATCAATGAAGGGCTCCGCTGTATCAGTGAGCGGGATATCACCATCATTGAAATTTTTGCTACCGTCAATATCTAAATAAGATTCTTCACCAAGTGTATAAACAGTAATATCGGCAAGGAAGTCCTGTGGGATGCCTTCAAGAATACTAGACCAGGTAACAGAGCATTGACCGGTTGACTCCAGCTGGCATGAGCTAGCTGACAGAAGACCGTATTCGGACGCAAAGTGTACCGTTCCACTGGTGACAGCAAAGTTGTCTCTATCGCCGGCAGAAACGATAATTTCAACCTGTACGCTGCCATGAAAACCCTCATCATCCACAACGGCCGGGTTGGGCTCATCGGCTCCGACCGCGAAGTTTATATCTGAAATTATATTAGTACTGGAGCCGCCACCGGAGGTAAACGGACTTTCGTCAGAGGATCCGCAGCTGACAAGTAGTGTCGAAATAATTGAGTAAGTTAAAAGTGTTAATGTCTTTTTCATAATAAATATCCTGTGGCCATCTTAATTACAGGCTAAGCGTATCTTTTAATATCTTAGGTGTTACAAATATCAGTAACTCCTGCTTTTCAATACTTTCTAATGTGTGACGGAACAAACTACCAACTAAAGGCAGGTCACCTAAAACGGGTACCTTGTCCAGTTCATCTCGAGTTTCAGTTTCATATATGCCACCAAGTACGATGGTATCCCCATTATTAACTAATACCTGCGTATTTACCTGACGAGTATCGATACTTGGGATGTTATCGAATACCTGGCCAACCGCATCTTTATTGACGGACAGGTCCAATATTACTCTGTCGTCTGGTGTTATTTGAGGTGTTACTTTAATGCTCAATACCGCTTTCTTAAACTGAACTTGCGTTGCACCACTGGAAGTTGCTGACAGGTAAGGTATTTCAACACCCTGCTCAATAAACGCTTCATGGCGGTCTGAGGTAACGACTCTTGGGCTTGAAATGATTTCACCATTATCTTCAGCCTGTAATGCGGAGAGTTCAAGGTCGAGTAAATTCCCGCCACTGAGTACGGTGAAGGCTATGCTGCCTGCAGCACCTATTACAGGCATGTTTACATTGAGTCTGTCAGCACCAATTGGAGAGTTAACGGGGAATATTGTGCCATTATCCTGCAAATTTGATATTGCACTGCTGCTAATGGTATCCGTACCCGCTATGGTCCCTGTAGTTGCATTTAGGCCGTCTGTACCATTTGCCTGAACTGATGTGGCGCCAAAACGTACCCCGAGTTCTTTTTTGAAGTCATCAACAGCAATAACAATCCTGGATTCAATTAAGACCTGTCTTACAGGAATATCCAGTTTTGTTAGTGTACGTCTGATTTCTGAAATAACGGTGTCAGTATCTTTGACGATTAGCGTATTGGTGCGCTCATCCATAATGACGCTGCCACGTGGAGACAGCAGGTTCAGTGAGCCGTCTTCACCACCGCCTTCAAAAAGCGATGCAAGGTCATTCACTTTAGCAAAATTAATTTCAAAGAATGCACTCCTAATCGGTGCAAGCTCTGTCACCTGAGCCTGGGCTTCCAGGTCTATTTTCTCCTGAGCCGCAATCTCTTCACTCGGTGCAATTAACATGACATTACCCGATTCGCGTTTTGATAATCCTTTGGCTTTTAAGATGATGTCTAATGCCTGATCCCAGGGAACATTTTTTAAACGCAGTGTCAGGTTGCCGTCAACTGAGTCACTGACCACAACATTTAAACCGGTGAAATCCGCGATAAGTTGCAGTACAGCGCGTACGGGAATATCCTGGAAATTTAATGATAGACGTTCCCCCGTGTAACCAAACTTGGCTTTCTTCTGTTCTTCTAACTCTTCTTTAGATACCGGGATAAACTCAATTGTAAAGAGCTTGTCAGTCTGGTAGGCCAGGTGTGTAAAGTCCTTGGTGCTAGGTTCTATTAGAATGCGTGAGTTACCATCAATCTGGAAGCTATCAATGGTTTTAACCGGTGTTGCAAAGTCGAGAACGTCCAGGCGTTGGTGTAAATCTTTTGGCAGGCTGGTATTGGTGAAGTTAACGACAATTTTGCCAAACTCTTCACTGATGTCCATCGGAATACTCGCTTCCGATAAGGACAGTAAAACTCGGCCTTCGCCCTTGTCTCCACGACGAAAATCTATTTTTGTAACCGATCTTTCGTCGCCAGTCGATGTGGCACTCGAAACAATACGGCCACTTGAATCTGTAGTAGAGCTCGCAAGGGTGTTTGATGCTTCGCTTTCCAGCACAATCGAGACGATATTGTCATTAACAGAAATGTTATATGGGACAGTTTCAGATAAATTTAAGATAACACGGGTTTTGTCTTTAACGGTTACCGCGGTTAAAGATTGCGCAACGCCGATCCCAATTTGTTGTCTTCTTTTGGGAAGCTGGCTTTTGGTATTATTAAAGTCAAAAGCGATGCGGGCCGGGTTGTCAATATTAAAACTTAGTGGTTTTTCGCCAGGGTTTGTCAGGCGGACATTTATCTGCAGGCGGTTTCCCGGCAGGGATGAATAGGTTATCTCTTCAATACTATTGTTAGCGGCGTGAGCCAGCGGTAAATTAAAACCCGATAGCATCATTAGCATGAAACTAAGCATGATTCTGATATGCATTGAACTTTTAATGCTGGTTAATAGGCTGTTCATGGTTGCTCCGTACTTTAATTTATTTTGATCCAATGGCGAGTGAGGCGGTTCGTTCGATGTAGCCCCCCAGTCCATCCGGAATAATTTCAATAATATCGATCTGTTTTTCAGTAACTGCGATGATTTGGCCTTCATTCTGGCCTGCGTAGTTACCGGTTTGTACTCTATGTACAACATTGTTAGGGTCTTTAACCAGGCCCCAGGTGTTTTCGTTTTGAATTAAAATCCCAACCATTCTCAGGGTGTCTAATGGATAGGTTTCTAGTGGCTCTTTTGGACGGTTCGCCGCAGGCCTTAAACCACTTACATCCGCAGACGTCTCCCCAACTTCCGGTTCAAAGGCGGCCTCAAATGGGTCCCTTAACTCAGAGGCGGAGTAGGTGAAGTTTTTATAGGGTTCAAATGTGGGTAAAGGTTGAACGCTGCCCAGGTGTTTGGTTTTAGTTTTTGCAATGAAAGCTGTTAAATCTTCATTGCTTTTTGAGCAGGCCGTCAGGGCTAAAATCATTATGATGAGTGAACTTTTAAGCTTTAAGGACATTATTAAACATCCTCTTGTTCGTCTAGGTATTGATAAGTGACAGCGGTTACTTCCATCTGTAGTAATACGCCAGTCTTATCCTTAGGTTTTGTAATGCTAATGTCACGCATGGTTACAATTCGAGGTAAAGCGGCGACTCCGCTGACAAATTTTCCAAACTGATGGTAACGCCCTGTGACTCTTAGTTTAATAGGGAATTCAGCATAGAACTCCTTAGGGGATAAACCTTCGGGTTTGAAGTATTCAATTTCTAGCCCACTGGCAATGCCGGTCTGGGATATGTCGGTTAGTAGAGATTCAATTTCGGTTTTATTCGGTAGCTGGCGGACCAGTGCTCCGAAAGATTTTTTCATATCTTCGAGTTGCTGTGCATAGGCTTCCAGGTTAGCCGCTTTACTCTGTTTTTTGTCAAAGGTAACGCGCAGTGACTTTTCCTGTTGCTCAGCGACTTCTAGTTCATCAAGTTGCCCTAGTGTGTCGAAATAAATACCGGCGCCAGCAGCAATTAAACACAGGGTGATAATAATAGCTACCTTAACGGGGGTGGGTGCGCTCCCGATTTTTTTTATATCTTCAATATCTATATCATTGATATCAAATTCATTAATTTTGGAAAAATCCATAGTTATAACTCCCCAGCTTTATCGGCATCAGCTTTTGGTGCCGATTGTTGGGCTACCAGAACAAATTTACTGCCACGCCCATCTTTACGGGTGCTTTCAATGACCTGTAGTTTAGGCTTAGTCATCCAGTCGGAGGCGTCAATATTACGCATATAGGCAGACACGCGTCCGTTTGACTCGGCAATGCCGCTAATCGTAATGCTTTCACCAGACTGTTTTATTTCGTCAATGTGCAAGCCTTCTGGAATGGTTCGCACAATTTCATCAAACAGGTGAACAATCTGAGGACGTTTCTGTTGCAATGACTGAATGATTTCCATGCGCGATAGAAGTTGTTCCTTGGTATCCTCAAGGCCCTGGATTTTTTTCAGTTGCTCGTCGAGCTTTTTAATTTCACTTTTGAGAAGATTATTGCGACCATTCTGGTGTTCAATCATGCCGGCAACATTCATATGAATCATCATAATAAGAGAGCCGGTGAGAAACAGCGCCAGACCAGCCATTGTCGCAAATTGTTTGGTCTGCTCTTTGCGTAATTCTTCGCGCCAGGGCAGCAGATTAATTTGAGCCATTAGTCGAAACTCCTCATGGCCAGTCCGCAGGCTATCATTAGAGCAGGTGCATCATTGCTCAGTGCCTGTGAATTAACTTTGTTTGATAAATCCATCTTTGCGAAAGGGTTGGCAATGATCGTTTCTATACCCAGTTGGGTAGAAATTAACTCATCGATGCCAGGTATAGAGGCGCAACCACCGGCGAGCGCAATCATATCCACGGATTCATGTTGACCGGCCGTATAGAAAAACTGTAGAAAACGGCTCACCTGTTGTGCCATGTTTTCCTTAAAAGGCTCCAGAACTTCGGGGATATAGTTATCGGGTAATCCACCGGCTTTTTTCAGTCTGCCGGCCTCCTCATAAGCCAAGCCGTAGCGACGCATGATTTCTTCAGTCAGTTGTTTGCCACCAAAGGCCTGCTCACGGGTGTAAATTAATTCACCATTTTCAATTACGTTGAGGCTGGTCATGGTTGCCCCGACATCGAGCACCGCAATGACAAATGATCCAGAGTCAGTGTCATCACCTGTATAGTTGGTCTGTGGGATAATCAGGCTAGTCGCCTTTTCAATGGTGTAGGCTTCAACATCAACCAGTTTTGCCGTGAGTCCGGCAATATCAGCAACCGCAGTACGCATTTCAACATTTTCACTGCGCGAAGCGGCAAGTAGTACATCGACCGTGTCCGGGTTGGCCTGGGTTGGGCCCAGTACCTGAAAATCCAGATTAATTTCTTCCAGTGGGTAAGGGATGTACTGATCCGCTTCCAGCTCAATCTGGGTTTCCAGCTCCGCATCAGATAAACTGGCGGGCATCGTTATAATTTTAGTTATGACGGACGAACCCGGCACTGCCAGTGCAGTGAGTTTGCACTTTGAACCGGACTTCTTTAAAGCTTTAGCCAGGGACTCCCCAACAGCCTCAACGTCCTGAATATTTTTCTCAGTCACCGCATTAGCAGGTAGTGGCTCAACTGCCAGGCTCTCTACGCGATAGCCGGAATCAGTTTGAGATAACTCGACCACCTTGACAGAAGTCGAGCTTATGTCTATTCCTAGTAATGATGGTTTTTTGCGTTTCAGTTGAAACACGTCTCAATCCCCTTAATCCACTTTGAGTATAAGTAGTTATAGCTCTTTTGTGTGTATTTGCATTAAATATTAGCCGCAAGTATCGAATAATACTAGTCTATTTTCAAATTACTGTCGCTTGATTTGTTTTCTGAGACTATAATTCACGCAGAGAAAAAGTCTCCTCTACCGTCAGAATAGCCTGAAAAGAAAAGCAACTTCTTAACAAAAAGAGGCTCTGATAAGGGTTAGGTGTCTGAAAAATAAGTCAATTTCACTTAATGAATGGGGTTGAATGCGGGTCAATATTTCCAATTTAACAGGGCTCAATACGAGATTAGCAATCAAAAAGATTGCAAAAGGGTTAAGCAAAATAATATGCAAAAGTTTTTAAAATTTCTTCGGGTTAGTTCTAAAATTTTCCTCGTACTGGCCATAATTGGCTTTACAAGTTTGATTGGGCTGTATTTGTACCTTGAGCCAAAGTTGCCTTCTATTGAAGGTTTAAGTGAAATTCAATTGCAGGTACCGCTGAGAATTTATAGCTCAGAGGGCGGACTGATTGCAGAGTATGGTGAAAAGCGACGTGCGCCAAAAGCCATTGATGATATCCCCCTGAGCTTGAGGCAGGCATTTTTAGCGGCGGAAGATGATCGGTTTTATGAGCACCCCGGCGTTGATTATCAGGGAATTCTACGTGCGGTAATGGTTATGGCCACCACTGGAAAACGGGGACAGGGCGGCAGTACCATTACCATGCAGCTGGCACGAAACTTTTACTTGAGCAGAGAAAAAACCTTTGGTCGGAAATTAAATGAAATTTTTCTGGCCTTAAAAATTGAGCAGCAATTGACAAAAGATCAGATATTGGAGCTTTATCTGAATAAAATTTACCTGGGTAACCGTGCCTATGGCGTAGCAGCAGCAGCGCGTGTCTATTATGGTGTCTCATTGGAAGATCTTAATCTGGCGCAGTTGGCAATGATCGCCGGCCTGCCAAAAGCACCCTCCCGGTATAACCCGATTGTAAATCCTGATCGTGCCATTATTCGACGTAACTATGTATTAAAGCGCATGCTGGAGTTGGGTTTTATCAGTGAAGCTGATATGCGTTATGCAAAGGCACAACCTGCTACTGCTGGATTACATGACTCACCCGTGGATGTTTCCGCGTCTTATGTGGCTGAAATGGTGCGACATGAAATCAGTAAACAATTTGGCGAAGATGCTTATACCCAGGGGCTGAATGTTTTCACAACGATTGATGGGCGCTTACAGCGCGCGGCCAATCAGAGTCTGCGCCGCGCTTTAAGAGATTACGATATTCGTCATGGCTACCGTGGCGCAAAACAAAATATCGACCTGAGTCCGGATGATACGGAGCTTGATAGTGAAGCGTCTGAAATACTGTGGCGTGAATCCGTTGAGGATTTAGGCACGGTTGGCGGTTTGTATGCGGCACTTGTGCTGGAAGTGGGTGAGCAAAGTGCGCGGGTTTACCTGCGGGGTGGGCGCTTAATTAATCTCGACTGGGATGGTTTGAAATGGGCAAAACCATTTATCGATAGAAACCGTCAGGGTAAGGAGCCAGAAAAGGCCAGTGATATTTTAAAACCCGGCGATATCATTCGAATTTATAAAGAAGAAGGTAAGTGGATTTTAGGGCAGATACCCGAAGTGCAGGGGGCGTTTACAGCGCTGCGCTCAAATGACGGCGCATTGCAGGCGTTGGTGGGCGGTTATGATTTTCATTACAGCAAATTCAACCGGGCCGTTCAGGCCAAGCGTCAGGCGGGCTCAAGCTTTAAGCCGTTTGTTTACAGTGCGGCGTTAAGCCGCAACTATACTGCCGCAACCCTGGTAAATGATGCACCGGTGGTGTTTCATGACCCGGCACTGGAAGGTACATGGCGCCCGGAAAACTATAGCGGAAAATTCTTTGGGCCAACCCGCTTACGTGAAGCATTATTTAAGTCACGTAACCTGGTTTCCATTCGTATCCTGCGCTCCATTGGGGTGGCTTATGCAACCAATTTTGCAAAACAATATGGTTTTGATTCGGATCAGCTACCCCATGACCTGTCATTGGCATTGGGCAGTGGTGAGCTAAGTCCACTACAGCTTTCGACCGGCTATGCGGTTTTTTCAAATGGAGGCTATAGAATTAAGCCTTATTTTATTCAGCGAATTGAAGATATAAATGGCAATGTATTGTTTGAAGCCGATCCTGAAATGGCCTGTGTGAGTTGTGAGCTTAAGGCAAGGGGTATCGTTTTACCCCAGCAGGACGGTGACATTGAGGGGGGTGCGGATGAAATGCAGCGCCAGGAACAATTGTTGAGTCAGGCATTGCAGAAGCAGCAGAATGATGCAGAAAAAGACATGGATGGAGGGGTTAAACGTGATGGACAGGCGATGATTGATATTGATGCTGCGGACGCTAAAAATGCGCCACCCGCAATTGCAACAGAAAATGCCATCACAGGTGAGCTGCCGGAAGAGGAATCCCAGGAGCAGAATTTAACCTATAAACTACCCAAACAAGCCGAGCGCACAGTGGATGAGCGTATTATTTACATCATGAATACCATATTGCAGGACGTGATAAAACGAGGTACCGGTCGTCGGGCTCGGGTGTTAGGGCGTAGCGATTTACACGGTAAAACGGGGACAACGAATGACCAGAAAGACGCCTGGTTTAATGGCTTTAATAATAAGCTGGTAGCGACTGCCTGGGTTGGTTTTGATCAGCAGCAATTGTCCCTGGGAAACTATGAAACCGGTTCAAAAGCTGCATTGCCCATGTGGATAGAGTTTATGCGTACCGCCTTAAAAGGTATGCCGGAAACGGTTGCTGCCCGTCCGGAAGGTCTGGTCAATGTTAAAATTAATGCGGAAACCGGTAAGCTCGCAAATGCGGCGGACACCAATGTGGTATTTGAAGTGTTCCGTGAGGAGCTAGCTCCAAAGGAGGTGGCGGGGGGCGCGCAGCCGGTTGGCGTAGAAAGTCAGGGTGATATTCCTGAGCAGTTATTTTAAGGCTGGGTTGCCCGATCGAGGTATGTCTTCATCGGGAAAAGATTGCGTTACTTCAGTAAAAAACAAATTTAAAGAGAATAGATTATGTGCGGTATCTGCGGTGAATTTCGGTTCGATGGTTCAACTCCCGATTTAGCCAGAACACATAAAATGATGAGTCGACTGGAGCGCCGTGGACCCGATCACGGGGGCTCTTATTCAGACGGGCCCGTTTCATTTGGGCACCGACGGCTGGCAATCATTGATTTATCCGAACATGCCAATCAACCACTGGTTGACCAGCAGCTGGGTCTGGCGCTGGTCTTTAATGGCACTATCTATAATTTCCCGGCGTTGCGCAGTGAGTTACAGGACAAGGGCTATCACTTCTTTTCCAGTGGTGACTCGGAAGTTATTTTAAAGTCCTATGCGCAATGGGGTGAAGCCTGTGTTGAGCGACTGCATGGCATGTTTGCTTTTGCAATCTGGGACATGCGCAAACAGCGTTTGTTTCTGGGGCGAGATCGCCTGGGCATAAAACCCCTGTATTACAGCTTTAATGGGCAGCGACTTTTATTCGCATCCAATGCTCAGGCTCTGTTGTCCACCGGCGATATTGATACCTCAATTGATTCAGTGGGGCTGCATCATCAGCTGACTTTGCATGCGGTGATTCCAGCTCCCCACACCATATTAAATGGTATAAAAAAAATGCGCCCTGCACACTGCCTGTGTTTTAGCACCGATGGTGGCTTAAGCGAGCGAGAGTACTGGGTGCTAAATGCCTGTAGACCCCCTGTCGATTCCACTGGGCAGAAAATGCAGGAAGAGGAATGGGTTGAGGCAATCCACAGCTCATTACGCTCGGCGGTAGAGAAGCGTAAAACCATTGCGGATGTACCGGTGGGGGTTTTGCTATCCGGTGGCCTGGATTCCTGTTTGCTGGTGGCTTTGTTGGCTGAAGCCGGTGTTGGCAATATCAAAACCTTTACCGTGGGGTTTGAAGACCAGCCAGAGGAGAAAGGCAATGAGTTTGAATTCTCAGATCTCATTGTCGACCGATATGAAACCGAGCACCATAAATTTTTTATTCGTAATGACAGGGTGCTGGATTACCTGCCCGACGCGGTAGATGCGATGGCGGAACCGATGGTTGGGCAGGATGCGGTGGCTTTTTATATGCTCTCTGAGCAGGTTTCCAAAGAAGTAAAAGTTGTACAGAGTGGACAGGGGGCAGATGAGGTATTTGGAGGGTATTTCTGGTACCCACAAATGCATAATGCCTTAGGTGAAAACGATTTGCAGCGCTTTGCTACGCGGTATTTTGATCGTGATCACGACGAGTATCTGCAGACCGTAAGCCGGCCATTTCAAGGTGAAGATCACACTGGCAAGCTCATTACCCAGCTGCTCGCCAAAGGCAATGCGGATGAGTACCTGGATCGGGTTTTAAAGCTGGATGTAACCACCCTGATTGTTGATGATCCGGTAAAGCGGGTAGATAACATGACCATGGCGTGGGGCCTGGAGGCGAGGGTGCCTTTTCTGGATCACGAGCTGGTGGAGCTGGCCGCGAGTATGCCACCAGAATTAAAATTGCAGAGTCACGGCAAACATGTGCTCAAAAAAATTGCCCGGGGGATCGTGCCGGACCCGATTATCGATCGTCCCAAAGCCTACTTTCCCGTACCCGCATTAAAGTACGTACGTGGTGAGTTTCTGGATTTCATGAAGGAAATTCTGCACAGTGATGCCGCACGTCAGCGAGGTTTGTTTCAGGCGGATTATGTCGAGAAATTACTCGCTAAACCTGAGGATTACCATACCCGACTGCAGGGTAGTAAGCTTTGGCATCTGGCGTTACTGGAAATGTGGCTACAGCGAAATATTTAAATAATGAGCGCTTGATGACGTCATCACGGGCGAGATGGCGGTGCGTCGCCCTGTGTTGAATACCCCTCGTTCGCAGGGTGTTATTCCAGGCTTGAAAAGTTTAAAATCCCCCCCATATGGGGTTTAACAGTTTTTTGATAATTTAATTTTTGAGGTGATGTATGGACGTAATGGAGCGTATTGACGAGGCGGTTAAAAGTAATCCGGTATTTATATTTATGAAAGGTACGCCGCAGTTCCCCTCCTGTGGCTTTTCGAGCCGTACATCGGAAGCCTTAAAACAGTGTGAAAAAGAATTTGGTTACTGTAATGTTCTAGCGGATCAGGAAATTTTTCAAAACCTGCCACGTTACGCAGACTGGCCTACCTTTCCACAGGTTTACATTAATGGTGAGCTGATTGGTGGCTGTGATATTACCCTTGAAATGTTTGAAAAGGGTGAGCTTAAAAAGATGATTGATGAGGCCGTTGGCTAGCCTGAGCTGCCCGCTACACCCCCAAAAAAAACACGCTTTATGCGTGTTTTTTTTGGGGGTGAACATTAGCGTCTAAAAAACAATTTGATTACGCCCCAAAGACTTGGCCTCATATAGTTTTTCATCAGCGCATTTAATTAAGCCCTGCACAGAAGGTTGTTCGCCTTCGCCTCTATAAAAGCACACCCCAATTGAAGCCGTCACGCTCAGATCACCCGCAGATGTTTTAAAAGGTCGCTGATTTATGCTGGCCAACATGCGCTCCAGTGTTGAATGGCGGAAGTTCTCCGCACGGGTGTAATGCATTATGATGCCAAACTCTTCGCCACCCATGCGGGCGACCAGGTCGGTTGGACGCACGGTGCGACGTATACGTCGCGTAAAACCGATTAATACTTCGTCCCCCACGTCATGCCCATGGGTGTCGTTGATCACCTTAAAGTGATCAATATCGAGCATGACAAAACACACGCCACCCTGTCGGGCGGAGGCGTCAAGTAAATGGTATTCAAGCTGGCGGGTTAATAAGCGACGGTTACCAACACCGGTGAGTGGGTCGGTGAGTGCCATCTCCTCCAGGTGCTTTACCGTGTCTTCCAGCTGCTGGGAGGTTTCCAGTAAATCATTTTGCAGGGATGCAATTCTGGCCGCTGCATTGACCCGTGCGGCTAATTCATGTGGGTTGGGGGGTTTGCAGATATAGTCATCTACACCGCGTTCAAAGGCTTCCACAAGGGGCTCAATCCCTTCTTGAGCGGTAAACAATATGATAGCCGTGTATACGCCCTGCTCCTCATCGTGCTGACGAATAATGCCGGTCAGTTCCAGGCCGTCCATTTCGGGCATAACCCAGTCGGCGAGTACGACATCCGCATGATTTTCAGCCATCATATCCAGGGCTTCTTTGGCACGTGAGGCGACGCGAATATTGTTAAACCCGGCTTTTTTGAGGGCGGCCTGTATGACTACACGGCTAAATTGCATGTCGTCTACGATGATTATTGAGACATCTTTATTTGTCATGAGTACTTTATTGCGAGCCCTGTATTTATTGTTACCGCCTAAATAAGCCAGGCGAGCATATGCTAAATCCATGATAATTGCCTTTGTAAATTAAAGCTATGTTTTTGCTACAACTTAATCAGAGTGTCCCTGGATTAAACGGTAGCTATTCCCTTATGCCCGGATCAGATACGGGACTTTATCGGCATGATTTAATTTTTCAAGCAGATATGGCGGTTATATTAACATTAATCGTCTATGTTTGCAGACCAAACTAGGCCGGTTGATCGGCGCCAGCGATTTATAATCGTGCAGAATAACTCTGCAGTTTTGAGTGTGTCATAACTGGCGGAGTGAGCCTGACCATTATCCCAGTCAATACCCGCTGCCTTTACGGCTCTTGAGAGCACGGTCTGCCCGTATGCCAGCCCCGCTAATGATACGGTGTCAAAGGTGCTGAAAGGGTGAAATGGATTGCGATTAATCTTACAACGTTCGGCAGCGGCATTAATAAAGCTCAAATCCAGCACCGTGTTATGGCCCACCATAATGGCACGTTTGCACTGATTTTTTTTCAGGCTTTTACGAATAAAAGAAAAGACCTCTCCTAAAGCCTGGGCCTCACCGATTGCCATTCGAAATGGGTGATAGGGGTCGATGCCAGTTATTTCCAGCGATTTTGGCTCCATGTTAGAACCTTCAAACGGCACAATGTGACGGCAAATTTGCTCGTCAATTTCGATGATGCCATTGTCGTCTAATTTTAAAGTGGCCGCCGCAACTTCAAGTAATGCATCTTTTTTTGCATTAAACCCCCCGGTTTCCACATCAATTACAACTGGCATAAAGCCTCTAAAGCGACGTGACATAGGGGTTGGTTTATCTGATTCTATACTCATTCGGGTGGTGATTCTTTTAGTCAGCTGTAATATATTTTAATTATGAAAAATATAAAATTATGGTTAGTGCTCACCCTGCTGCTGTTTAACGATATATCCATTAGCAATGCGGGGCCAGAAGTTAAGGCGAGCATTCTACACCCCAATGGCCTGTTATGGAAAATCGAAAAGCCCCCGTCTTCGGTGAGTTATCTTTATGGCACAATGCATGTGAGTGACCCGAGGGTTACCAGGCTGGCCGCTCCGGTCGAAAAGGCATTCGGGCAGGCGAATCATTTTGTGATGGAAGTGCTGATGAATTTTGAAACCATTGGCTATGTATCCCGCCTCAGTTTTTTTGACGATGGACGAACATTAAGTGCACTTATGGGTAAAAGGGATTATGGGCAATTAACGCGCCTGCTCGATAAACGGATTTTTATCGCAGAAGAGGTCATCAATAATATGAAGCCCTGGGCGGTTTTGATGTTATTAATGCTGCCCGCCGATCAGCAAATACAAACAAAGCCCGCGCTGGATATGGTGCTTTATAAAACAGCGCTCCAGCGAAAAATGCAGGTGAGTGGGCTGGAAACTGTGCAGGAACAAATCGGCCTGTTTGAATCAATGCAAATGAAAGATCAGCTGTGGTTACTCAATCGTGCGATCAAAGACATCGATGCTACAGACGCATTGTTTCCACAAATGTTAAGCGCCTATATTAATCGCGACCTGGCTGGACTAATGAATATTCAAAGCGAGTTTATGTACCCGGATTCGGATATTGATGACCGTTTTATGAATCAGCTGCTAGACACAAGAAACGTGCGCATGGCAAACCGGCTTTCCCCAGTTTTAAAACAGGGCAACGCGTTTATCGCAATCGGTGCGTTGCATTTGCCTGGCAAGGGGGGGGTTCTGGATTTGCTTGAAGCCCAGGGCTATAAAGTAACCCCGGTTTATTAAAGATTTGCAAAAAGTCGAAGGCAAAAAAGTCGGGCAAAAAAGCACCGATTAAAAGTGCATGACGCAAAACGAAATAGCGAGTGCAGCATTTAGTTTTGATCAGGGTAAATTATTTTATACCGATTAACTGCCAGCTCTCTGTCTCACCCGCATGCAAAGGAATAATTTCGCCGTCAACATAGGGATAAGTCTGCGGTACGATCCAGTTCTTTTTCTGTAGGGTAATGGTTTCCTGATTGCGTTCAAGCCCATAAAAATCCGCGCCAAAAAAACTCGCAAAGCCCTCTAGCTTATCTAGTGCATTATTATCTTCAAATGCGTGGGCATAGAGTTCAATTGCCAGGGGGGCAGAAAAAATACCTGCGCAGCCACAGGAAATTTCTTTTTTATGCTGTGCGTGGGGCGCGCTGTCGGTGCCCAGAAAAAATTTATTATTACCGGAGGTGGCCGCCCGGTTTAAGGCCAGGCGGTGCTCTTCACGCTTTAATACGGGCAGGCAATAATAGTGGGGACGTATGCCGCCTTCGAAAATAGCATTGCGATTATAAAGTAAATGTTGGGGAGTTATGGTTGCACCGGTGAACTGGTCTTCCGCTAGAACATACTCTACAGCATCTTTTGTGGTGATGTGCTCAAACACAATTTTAAGCTCGGGGAAGGCTTTTCGGGTGGGAATTAATACATTGTCGATAAACTGTTTTTCCCGATCAAAAATATCCACCTCCGCGTGGGTCACTTCACCATGAACCAGCAGGGGCATGTTGTATTGTTGTAGTGCCTGCAGTGCCCCATAGCATTTTTTAATATCCGTGACCCCCGCATCTGAGTTGGTGGTCGCACCGGCAGGATATAATTTAACCGCCATAACATGGCCACTTTCCCGGGCTTTTTTAATTTCTACCGCGGGTGTGTTATCGGTTAAATATAAGGTCATGAGTGGATTGAAATTAACCTCAGGCGGGGTCGCAGCCAGTATGCGTTCACGATAGGCCATCGCCTGTTCAGTGGTGATATTGGGGGGGGTGAGGTTGGGCATAATTATCGCACGAGCAAACTGGCGAGCCGTGAAAGGTACGGTGTATTGAAGGGCGGCGCCATCACGCACATGTAAGTGCCAGTCATCCGGTCGGGTAATTGTGAGCTGCATAATTTCGGGTCATTGCTTAATTGAGTTATAATTATCGTAGATTCAAAGCTGTTTTCCAACTTATCTTTGTTTTTCTGTGCATCTTTAACTATGGGTTACTTTAGAGGGTTACTTTAGAAATATATGAATAGTTATATAAAAATGTCATTTGGCAGTGTTTTACTGGGCAATTTATTGCTAAAGAAAGGCCCTCAGGATTTTCCATTCTCACCCGCATTAATGAAGCTATGTCTGTTGGGGTATTTTGTAACCGGTATCCCCGGCTTAATGATATCGGTATCTTTTCCCCAGGCAATTTTTGCAATGGTATTGGATGTAATGGTGCTGATTGCCTTTGTGTATTTATGTTTGCAGGCATTTTCCAAAAGTGAGCGCTTTGTGCAAAGTGTGATATGTATGGCGAGTATGGGGGCTTTTTTTCAGTTACTTGTTTTGCCTTTGATCTTTAACTTTGATGCAGACCCAAAAGTCGCTGAGGATATGCTGGGTTTATCTTTAATGTTGTTAATTGTCGTGAGCTGGAATTTAGCGGTGTATGCACATTTGTTTAGAGAGTCTTTTGGTGTGCGTTTACCCTCAGCCATGATTTTAACGGTTTGTTATATTGTCATCACTTTAATGGTAAGAAAAATATTTTTTCCGGAAATTACTTAAGTTAAGCGAATAAACTGAATATTCTTAATACAGATAAATCTGGTGTTTTTTAACTCATAATAATATTTTAAGAGGCGTTTTTGTGCACATTCATATACTGGGTATTTGCGGAACATTTATGGGGGGTGTTGCGGTGCTTGCTCGGCAGGCGGGACATAAAGTAACCGGTTCGGATGCCAATGTTTACCCACCCATGAGTACCCAGCTGGAAGCTCAGGGCATAGACTTAATGCAGGGATTTAAAGCTGAGCACCTTGGTGAGCAGGATCAGGTGGTGGTGGGTAATGTGATGTCCCGAGGTAATGAAGCCATAGAACACGTATTGAATAAAAACATGCGCTACACTTCCGGTCCGCAATGGCTGGCGGAAAATGTATTAAAAGATAAGTGGGTGCTGGCGGTGGCAGGCACCCACGGAAAAACCACAACCAGTTCAATACTCGCCTGGATTTTAGAGTATGCCGGTTTGCAGCCGGGTTTTTTAATTGGGGGAGTGCCGGCAAATTTCGGTATTTCTGCACGCCTCGGTGAAGGGGCTTTTTTTGTTGTTGAAGCCGATGAATATGACACGGCATTTTTTGATAAGCGCTCCAAGTTTGTTCATTATCATCCGCGCACCGCAATATTAAATAATCTGGAATTTGATCATGCGGATATATTCGAAGATTTAGATGCGATTAAAAAACAGTTTCATCATTTAGTGAGAACGGTGCCCGGAGAAGGTTTAATTGTGCACAATGGGGATGATGAAAATGTGCAGGCTGTTTTACAAAAGGGTTGCTGGAGTGAGCGGGCCGGTTTTGGGAGTATGCCAGGAGACAATCCGTGGAAAATTGATAATGTTTCAGCCGATGGCCGGCGTTTTGATGTGCTATTTAATAATGAAAATCAGGGAACGGTAACCGGTAATTTACTGGGCCCCCATAACAGAATGAATGCGTTGGCGGCTATTATTGCGGCGCAACATGTTGGGGTGCCGGTTGCGCAGTCCATTGACGCTTTAAAAAAATTCAAAGGCATTAAGCGGCGTATGGAAATAGTCGGAGAGGTTAATGATAAAACGCTTTACGATGATTTTGCGCATCACCCGACAGCCATTACCGAGACACTACAGGGTTTAAGGGATGCGGTGGGTACGGCAAAAATATGGGCGGTGCTGGAACCGCGTTCCAATACCATGCGCATGGGGGTGCATAAAAAACAGTTGGCGCCCGCATTGAAACTGGCAGATGAAGTGATTTTATTTCAGCCAGCGGATGTTGACTGGGATATGCAGTGCGTTGTGGATGAAGTCACGAGTCCAGCTTTACTCATGCGTTCGATTGACGATGTGGTGAGTTTGTTAGCCGAGCAAAGCCAGCCCGGTGACCATATACTGGTAATGAGTAATGGTGCATTTGGTGGGATACATCAAAAAATATTAAATGCGCTTTAAAAATGCCAGACAAAAAACAGTCCTGAATCTGCAAGTAGCCGAGAATAAATGCGTGTATATTTTTGCGCGCTGTCTTTTTGCTTGTCCTTAATACATAAGGTTGAAAGGCCTCATACTATGAATACAGATCAAAAAATTATCACCCTCGCTATCAGCGGTGCATCCGGTGTGCAATATGGCATCCGTTTATTAGAACAGCTATTGACCCATAACCATAAAGTGTATTTGTTGGTGACCCGGGCAGCGCATGTGGTTATTAGCATGGAGACTGAACTGAGCTGGCCGGCGAATAGTCGTGATTTACATGAGCAGTTGTGTAAACGCTATGGAGTAGATGAGCAGCAATTAAAAGTCTGTGGCGAATCTGAATGGGCATCACCGATTGCGAGTGGTTCGTCCAGTGTTGATGCGATGGTGGTGTGTCCCTGTTCAATGGGTACATTATCATCCATTGCGGTAGGGGCGAGCGCAAATCTGCTGGAGCGAGCAGCAGATGTCATTTTAAAAGAGCGCAAAAAGCTGCTCATGGTGCCACGGGAAACACCATTCTCAGATATTCATCTGGAAAATATGCTTAAACTCTCTCGTATGGGCGCAGTAATACTACCAGCGAATCCCGGCTTTTATAATCATCCACAAACCGTAGAGGATATTGTGGATTTTATGGTAGCGCGCATACTCGACCACCTGGGCATAAAGCAGGCGCTTCAGCCAAAGTGGGGGGAGTAATACTGCGAGTTTTTGAAATGTTAAATGGCTACTTTAAAAACAGTTCACAGTAGTAAACGTAGGCCTTAATCTAACCAGAAAACCTATACATAAACCCGCAGCATAATCCAGTTTAGTATTGCTGAAACAAAAAAAGGCAGGTAATAAATACCTGCCTTTTTAAATTACGATTCAGCGTTACCTGCACCTTCATTGCTTACGTCTTCAGCCTGTAGGCCTTTTTGACTGTCAATCAGGTTAAACTCAACCTTTTGACCATCCTTCAGTGTTCTGAATCCATCACCTCGAATTGCTCGAAAGTGAACAAAGACATCATCACCTGTATCACGCTCTATAAAACCATATCCTTTTGAATTGTTAAACCACTTAACAGTTCCAGTTTCACGATCAGACATTTACTTATACCTTTTCAGTCATCATTTTTTATTTGCTAAACACATCCATCAGTATAGCAAAGACACAACGTCAAGAAGCAATGGCAACATCCTCTGCCTGCAGCCCCTTATCACCTTCAGTGATATCAAATTCAACGCGTTGCCCTTCAAACAGAGTTCTATGACCCTGGCCACGAATTGAACGGAAATGGACAAAGACATCATCCCCCGCATCGCGGGTAATAAAGCCAAAGCCCTTGCTCGCATTAAACCACTTTACCGTACCAGATTCACGTGAATTGTCGGTATTTGCGGATTTCTGCACATTTTTCGTTGATTTGCTCGCGCCTTTATTAGAGCTAGCTAATGCAGCAGCAAAGGTCGATACAAAAATTAACCCGGCAAGCATCAGTAGACCGTTTGTCGTTGATAAGTTCTCGGGTGTTAAAAATTGTTTTAATACGGCAGTTGCGATGGCTGTAGTTAATAAGCAGATTGTAATTGTACGGAATAACGCGTTGTTCATATATGGATTTCCTAAATCAGATATTGTCAATGTAAATAAAATTAAAGGTGTATAAACGGTCCGTGTAGATTAAATATTAATGGCAACTAATTTGATAGCTGGCCCATTAAAGTTTCAATGGATATTTGCGGTGGCAACTGTAAATGAAACTTCTGAGTTTGTAAATTGGCCAGCACTTTTTGCGGGTCTTCCTTGGCGAGTTTCGTTGTGTCATTTAGCTCCAGCGCCATGGCAAATGTGAGTTCGCCCAGGGAACCTTTCAGTTTCTCATCGATGCAGTCAAAGTCGTTTTCCTGCGCAAGGTAAATATACATATCCTGTTTTGCACTACAGCGGTAAATAAAGCAGTTCGCGGTCATTATAAGCTGCCCAGTACTTTGTCTGCAGCCTCAATGGTGGCCTGAATATCTTCATCACTGTGCTGGCTGCTAACAAAGCCCGCTTCATAAGCAGAGGGTGCTAAATAAACCCCATGCTCCAGCATGCCGTGGAAAAATTTCTGGAACCTTTCCACATCGCACTGGGTGGCCTGGTTAAAGTTGGTGACTTTCTTGGCATCGGTAAAAAACAGGCCGAACATGCCACCCACAATATTGTATGTCATTGGGATATTATGATCGGCAGCCTTTTGCATAATGCCCTCAACTAAAGTGACGACTTTTGTGTTGAGCTCAGCAAAGAAGTTATCCTTAGAAATAAGCTCTAGTGTTTTAAGGCCAGCGGCCATTGCTATTGGATTTCCAGATAAGGTGCCCGCCTGATAAACCGGACCAGTGGGAGCAATGTGTTCCATGATTTCCCGGCGACCACCGAATGCACCAACCGGCATGCCGCCGCCGACAACCTTGCCCAGTGTGGTCAGGTCTGGCTTTATATTATAGACGGATTGCGCGCCGCCTAAGGCGGTGCGAAAGCCGGTCATCACCTCATCGAAAATTAAAACGCTGCCGTGCTCATCGCAGATATCCCGCAGCCCTTCAAGGAAGCCATTAACCGGGGGAATGCAGTTCATATTGCCCGCAACCGGTTCCACAATAATGCAGGCAATTTTATCGCCAGCCGTTTTAAAGGTTTCTCTGACCTGTTCAAGGTCGTTAAAAGACAGGGTGATGGTATGCTCCGCAAGGCAGGCGGGAACACCGGGGGAACTGGGTACGTCCAGGGTCAGCGCACCGGAGCCCGCTTTAACTAACAGAGAATCGGAATGACCGTGATAACAACCTTCAAATTTAACAATACTGTCTCGGCCAGTAAAACCGCGGGCCAGACGAATGGCACTCATGGTGGCTTCAGTACCAGAGCTGACCATGCGCACGGATTCAATAGAAGGTACCAGCTGGCATATTTTTTCGGCCATTTCAGTTTCAATGGCTGTCGGTGCGCCAAAGCTCAGGCCCTTCTCAGCGCTGGCTTTCACTGCTTTAATCACTTCAGGGTGAGCGTGACCTAAAATCATCGGCCCCCATGAGCCCACATAGTCGATATAACGTGTGTCATCTGTGTCCCAGATATAAGCACCATTGGCACGATCAACAAAAACCGGATCACCACCCACGCCTTTAAAGGCCCTAACAGGTGAGTTAACACCTCCGGGAATCACCGATTGCGCCTGGTTAAAAAGATCTGTCTGAGTATTGTCCGAGCTGTTTTTTGGGGGCATATTGGATTTCCTGAATGGCGGGATTTACAAAGCCGGGTATTTTACATTAAAACGTCCTTTTATGGGATAACTAAAAAGCCTACTGACAGGAGGTTGTCAGTAAGGGGGGGGTAAGCTGTTTTTTCTCAAAACACAACGATAAGGATAAGTGAGATGACTATGCAAAATATTGTTAACTGGTTTGAAATTCCAGTCAGTGATTATGAGCGTGCGATTAACTTTTATGAAACGATGTTAGATATTAAACTGCACAGAGAAAAGATGAATGACATCGATTTTGCGCTCTTCCCCGACCAGGAGCAAGCAGTGTCCGGCGCGCTTATAAAGGCGGACTTTCAACAGCCGAGTGAACAGGGTAGCCTGGTATACCTGAATGTGGAGGGCAAAATGGATACGGTGGTTGAGCGTGCAAAATCCCAGGGTGCGAAAGTGTATATCCCTAAGACGCATATAGGTGATCCGGGTTATATTGCGCACATTGGTGATAGTGAGGGTAATAAAATTGCACTCCATTCCCACACGGCCTAAAAGCCGTTGAAATAAGATATTGCGGGGACTATGAGTTCCCGCAATACCAGAGAGAGAAACATGCGACGTGCGGATCGACTTTTTCAAATTGTTCAGTTACTCAGAACCCACAAAAGCATTACAGCAAGCCAGATGGCACAGCGGCTGGAAGTATCTGAGCGGACAATTTATAGAGATATGCAGGATTTGTCGCTGGCATCCGTACCGATCATATCTGAAACCGGTGTGGGCTATTCTATCGACGCAGCCTATAGCCTGCCTCCCATTACCTTTAATGAAGATGAATTAGAAGCATTGTTGCTCGGTGCACGCATGGTGCAATCCTGGAGTGATAGAAAAATGGCAGCAGAAGCTGCCAACGTAATTGAAAAAATAGAATGCATATTACCGCAAGGTTTAAAACAATCGCTCCAAAGTCAGGAAATATTAGTGCCGGCGTTTCATATTTTTAGTGATGTAGCCGAACTATTACCTGGTTTGCGAAAAGCGATTAAACAGCAATATAAAGTTCAGTTAGATTACAGGCGGGAAGACGGCCAGGAGTCGAGCAGGAAAATCTGGCCGTTGGGCCTGTTTTTCTGGGGCAAGGTCTGGACGATGGTGGCCTGGTGTGAAATAAGAAGTGACTACCGGCAATTTAGAATTGATCGAATTAAACAGTATGAAGTTAAAAATGAAATTTATAAAACAGATGAGCAGCAAACACTAAAACACTATTTATTACAGGTATGTAAAAATGACTACGAAGAAACGATGTGAGTGGGTAAGCGGCAACGAACTTTATGAAAAATATCATGATGAAGAATGGGGTGTGCCCAGCTTTGATGATCAACATTTATTTGAAATGTTGATTTTAGAAGGCGCGCAGGCTGGATTAAACTGGTTAACAATTTTAAAAAAACGTCAGGGCTATCGTAAGGCGTTTAATGATTTTGATGCGCTTAAGGTGTCTCGCTATACGCAGAAAAAAATTGATAAGTTGCTGCTCAATCCTGAAATAATTAGAAATAAATTAAAAGTAAATGCTGCGGTTACCAATGCAAAAGCTTTTCTGGAAGTGAAAAAAGAATTTGGAAGTTTTTCAAATTATATCTGGCAATTCGTAGGCGGGAAGCCGCTACAGAATAAATGGAAAAAACAGTCGGATGTACCGGCGGTAACGCAGGTGTCGGATGCAATGAGTAAGGACTTAAAAAAACGTGGCTTTAAATTTGTTGGTTCAACTATCTGTTATGCTTATATGCAGGCTGTTGGTATGGTGAATGACCATACCCTGGATTGTGTGTGCTACAAAAAATGTGCTATCAAGTAAGCTTCTAAGGCTGTAATTTTAAATCTTGTGTTTCGCGTGATTTATTCCACCTGCTTGTTAACGTGCTTATAAATTTTTTGTCGAGCCCATCGGTTCTTGAAACGTAGAGCGAAAACTCACTGTTATCATTTCTGGTGATTGTAATGATAGTGTTTTCTGTCATGTCTTTTGAAAAAACAGTATCTATTTTTTTTATGTTTTTCAGCGCTTCATTTTCAAACTGAAATCCTTTTTCGTCATCCTTCCAGAATGAAAATACATGATTATCAGTAAAGCCATTGCCATCTTCTAGTGTATTTAATAAGGCGTCACTGTAAAAGTAAATGATGTTTTCGTTCGAAGGAAAAACGCCTTTACGATGAAGGAATTTAATGTCGCGGTTAAATAATGCATCTCCGGTAACAACTTTGTCACTTGGTAGTATATTGAGTGTAGTTCCGCTTGAATAGAGAATAAGCGGAAGGAATAGCATGGCAAAAATTGTGTGTCGAAATAACCAGCGTGAGTTATATGAATAGGCTTCAGGGTTATTGATATTAATATGGTTTACGTAATTGACTAAAGGTATCAGCAGCAATGGGAGAATGATTAAGGCAGTAAACCACAGGTTGTCTGAGCCCTCGAGCAAGCCGATTATAAAATATAAAAGGGCAAATAATATTGCCAGGGGTTTAATTAAAACTCGGTTTTCCTGATAACGACTTGCACTGTCTTTAACTAAGCGATTATAGAGAGGATAATACCAGAATATATTAAAAATTGCCCTGGCGATAGGCATGCTTGCGTTATTGTCGATATTTTTAGAATGCTTCCAGTTTCGGTAAAACCAGTAAGCTGAATATATACCCATGGTTAAAAAGGACAAGGTCAAAAATTTAATCATGGATACAGGATAAAATGCCATCTTGTCAAATGTAGGCTGATGTGCAGCATCAATTCGCCAGTTAACAAAAACAAACAGTAAGCCCAGGATGTAAAACGCCAGAGCTGAATACATAATTATTTGGGTCGTGTTATTAGGGGTGTAATCCTGAGGGCTAGCTTTAGCGCTGTCTGAATCAGTGTATTCTATGATCCCAAATTCAGCCAAGCCTCTTGCTTTTATTCTGGCTTCCAGGAATGTGTCAAAGTTTTGTGCCAAAACGTGGTCTGTTAATGTTCTGAATTCGTGATGCAAATTCAATATATTTTCATTTTGGTTAAAGACTGATGTGTATTTATAGTGAAAAAACGGAGTATCCTGTACTTCTTCTTCATCGTCAAAAGACCAGTTGGCTGATCCGAATCTAACTTTTATATTCTGCTTTATATTGTTTGGGTACGTAAGAGAATAGGGTGAGTTTCTTTTAAGTTGTTGAGGTTTTGACAGGATTGAAAAAATTGTATCGGCATAAAAGCTGGCTTCAAATGTTTTGTTTTTTTTGTCAGCTTCCCAGAATTTTTTCAATAAGTATTTTTCTTGTTGGAGAAGGGAGTCGTCAGTAACGGATTCAGTGATTTTTAGCGATTCGAGAGGTTCGACAGAGGTATAATAGTCTCTGTAAAACTCCAGGTAGTTTTCCTGTAAGTTGTTTAATCCCTGGCTTGCTAATCGGTGACGCAATCTTTCCGCGTTATATCCAAAATATTGAGTCGTAATTTCAAGAACTGCATCTTCTCCTCCACCTTTTGTTAAATCGAATAGTTGATTTACGATTGTTCTAGAATTTTCTGGATTATCATTCATCCGCTGAAGATTTTTTGTGTTTTTATCTATTACCAGTGCGTAATGATAGTTGGGTTGATGAATGTTGGGTAATTGATTGTTTTGATACAGGTTAGTAGGGTCAAGCCAGTAAATGTTGTTATCGTGCCAGACTTTTACCAGTACATGATTGAAGGCATTAATCATGGGGGGTTGCTCGGTTAAAAGACCGGTAGTTTGTGTGTTTACCAATGCGGGTCGGGCTTTGATGCCGAGTGATTTTAGTAATGATATCAGTAACACGCTTTTATCTTTGCAGTCTCCGAATCTGCGCTGAAGCGTTTGGCTTGCAGCCGTGGGGTTGTGCGAGTTTGTGCCTGTTTCAATGCCGAGGTATCGTATGTCATTTTGAACAAGTTTTAGTGCCTGTACAATCTGTTGGTCCTGGTTTTTGTATTGACTGGAAATATCGCGGCTAATCTTGGTTATCTCGGGGCTGTTTTCTATGGCATTGGTATATAGTGGTAGTGCCCATTTCGCAACTTCAGACCAGTTTTTTAATTCGCTGAAAAAAACAGTTCCGTATGGCTCGTACCAGTTTGGAGTTTCGGTGTTGATAGAAACAGTTTTGGCGTCATTAATTTCTAAAGTGAATTCCGTGTAGTTTTTATGTCTGGTTTCTGTCGGCTTATGCCGGGTATTAAGTGAAGTAACGTAAAGTGGCCCAGGTTTTCCCCATAGTATGCGTAGATTTTGCTGGTGTACCGGGACTGACCACTCGATAAGACGTTGGTAGGAAAATATATTATTATAAACCGGGTTTGTTCCTTTGATGGTGTAGCTGTATTCGACAATGTCACCAACCCTTACATCATCAAGAATAATATTTGCTGTGATGCGACCATTATAGATAAGGTTTTCAAGCTCTGTTTCTTGCTGTATTTGTGAGATTTTGGCCTTTGATATTTTGTTTATAGCTTTGTTATTTCGCCGTATTATCAGGCTGTTGAGGGTAAGTGTCTGGTAAGTTGGATCAAATCTTATATTTATCTGAGAACTGTTTTCCAGGCCCTGTTGATTGACAATTAACTCTGCATAATGTGAATAAGATTCAGCTTGTCTGTTGTCTTGAACACGAATTTGATTGTCTACCAGCAGGTAATAAACACCGCCTTTTATTTTATCTTTAGGTGTATCTTTAGGCTGTTTGGGATGATGATAAATTACCCAGTCGCCAGCATTGCGCTTACTGACTGAATTTGTTGTATCAGCACTTGATTGACTAATTATAAAGCTAGTAATGAATAGAGAAAACAATAGGAATGTTTTTAAATACATAAATCCACATTTTAATAATATTTAAGCAATCTTATAATGGCTGAAATGTTTCCTCTTGTCTATCTGGTTGAGCCGGCCGAGCTTAAAGAAAATTCCGGCATCTAGTCGAAATTTCTGTAGTTGATGGAGTGCAAAATATATCGCTAATTACCGCCAGCATATCTGCGCCCGCATTAATTAATGGTGAGTAGTTAGTATGGGTGATACCACCAATGCAGCACAGGGGTGTACTGTATTTATTTTTAAACGATGAAATTAAATCTATAGAGGCATTTGGGGCATCTGGCTTAATGCTGGAACCGAAGAAGCTGCCAAAGGCTATGTAACTTGCGCCTGCCTTAGCTGCGTCCTCAGCGAGTGCAAGCTGGTTATAACAGCTGACACCAATTATTTTGTTTGGGCCCAATTGTTTTCGGGTCTCGTGTAATGACACATCATTTTTTCCAATATGGATGCCATCTGCTTCAACCTGTGCTGTCAATTCGATATCATCGTTAATAATGAAATATACATTGTGACGATCGCAAAGCTGTTTAAGTGCACTGGCCTGCGCGTATCGTTTGTTTTTGTCTGTGCTTTTGTCGCGATACTGTAGTAAGGAAATGCCAGATGAAATCGCAGCTTTCGCCATTCTGAGAAAATTTTCTTCTGGCATCAAATTTTCATTGGTAATGGCGTACAAACCGGAAAGTTTTTTTGTCATATATTGCGATCAGGAATAAGCTGCCCGCCTCCCAGGCTATTAGCGTTTAAAAGTGACTTGTAAGTGAAGTCTAACGCATTCTGGCATGCATTGATGGGCTCCATTCTGTGTGCAACCAGCGCTGCCAGACTTGCTGCAAGCGTGCAGCCCGAACCGTGATATTCATTGTTTAGTCGCCTGTATTTAAAAAATTTCTGTATTTCATACTGGCTGTATAGTTTATGAATAACATCGAAATTTTTAGCATGTGTGCCGGTTAATAAAACATTTTCTGCGCCCATTTTATTTAATACTTTTGCGGCGGTTTCCGGTTGCGTTTTTGTATTGGTTAACTGCAGTGCTTCGGGAATATTGGGAGTCATTATGTAAGTGTGGGGAATGATGAGCGTATTGATTGCATCAATTAAGTTCTTTTTTAGCAGTGGTGTGCCACCGCCGGCCGCTAAAACCGGATCTAAAATCACGGGTATATCATTGTGCTGTCTAAATAGCGTGTAGATAGCTTCAACGGTTTCGCCGCTGCCCAGCATACCAATTTTTATGGCACTGACTGGCATGTCTTTTAATATTGTGCGAGCCTGTTTTAAAATCATGCTCGCATCGACCGGTTTAAAACTGACTACATTGTGGGTGTCCTGAACGGTGATTGCGGTAACAATGGGGGCTGCATGGCAGCCATGTTTTGCAATTGATTCTATATCCGCCTGTATGCCAGCACCGCCTGTTGGGTCCAAACCTGAAAAGCAGAGCACAACAGGTGGTTTAGATGTTTTCATTTTTAGTATAAGCCGATTTTGTTTAAGCCGAAAAAATTTTATTTTTTATGAAAAAAGGTTGAGTTTAATCGCAAGTTAAAACAGTTGTTATTTTTAAAGGAAAGCATTTTAATTATACTAAAGGGCGGCTGTCAAAAAAACAGGTTTTCTAGCAGACCCTACGTGCGGATTTGGCTAAATCAATAACCCGTGCCCGAATAAACTGGTTGCCAAGGGTGTGAGGGGTAAGTTTTAAATAGGCACTGTAGTCGGCCAGTGCCGGAATGTGGCATTCCTGTTGGTCATAAATGGCGGCGCGAGCTTTTAATGCATCTGATTGGTCGGTGTCCATTTCAACCATAATATCGGCGATAGGCAGCGCTTTTATCCAGTTTTCTTCCTGCATATACAGGTTACGTAAATTACGCATGACGCGCAGAATTATATCTCTGTTAGTGCTGCTCGCCAGCACGCCATGGGCGCGCGCCTTATCCAGTTTGGCTCCGTAGAATTCACGCAATCGTTCTTCGATATCTTCTTCATCGAGGGAAATGCCACCGTAATAGGGGTCGAGCACAATTGCTCCATCACTGATTTCCAGCTTTACCAGGAAGTGCCCAGGAAATGAAATACCACTTAATGGCAGGCCGAGCGCATGGCCGAGTTCGATATATAAAATAGACAGGCTGATGGGGATGCCCAGCTTTCGCTCTATGACATCATTTAAGAAACTGTTGCGAGGGTCGTAGTATGAGGCGGTGTTGCCGCCAAAGCCTTTTTCGACAAAGAGCACGTGATTTAACTGTTTTAATATTTCCGCCGCATTGGCTGTGGCAGGCAGGCGGTTATTTATTTCTTCTGCCAGGTTATTTATTTTTAATAGATAATCATCGATATTAAGTTCAGGATACTCAAGCCGGGCGATCATGAGTGCTGCCTGAGCCAGGCTGATGTCTTTATCAGGCTGGTTTAGCAGTGCAGTGAACGCTTTTTTATCGGCTTCAGTTGTGTGCATTTTAATCAGGCTCTGTATCTCATGCGAGTGCCATGCTCAAGCGACAGCAGTATTTCAGTGGCATCCAGAGCTGCCGGGAAGAATACCCCGGAAATCTGTGCGCCATGAATACTCGCGCCTTCGAGGCGGGTATTAGAAAAGTCAACGCCCCGCAAGTTGCTCATTCTGAAGTAACAATTACTCAGATCCAGCCCTTCTGCATTGAGTTTTGTCAAGTCCACGCTACGAAAATCCGCCCCGCGCAGGTCGCAGGCTTCTCCGGCTGCTCTGCGGGTGTTAAATTCTTCCACTTTGCCTTCCCGTAACAGGCGGTAAAGCTCGTCATCTTTAATTTCTGGAGCGGTATTTGTCATTAACGGAGTCCTGTTTTGGGGCTATATATGAGTATAGCAGCCGTCATTTTTAAATCACTGTTCTTTAAATAATCGTAGAAGGAGGCAAAAGCACCAAAATATTGCGTTTTTTTTATATTTAAGCCGCAGCATAACCTGTTTTAGTAATACAAATCAAATGCTTAAGCGGGTGGTTGGGCGATTTTGGTGCGTGGAAGGACTAAGAAAGGCTGCTAACGATTAGAAAAAGTCTCGCCCTGTAAGGTCGCAATCAGGTTTCGCCCAGAAGCGTGATTACGATGCTCGCATAGATAAATGCCCTGCCAGATCCCCATATTAAGGGAGCCATTGCTAATGGGGATGCTGAGGCTGCTGCCTAAAATACAGTTTTTTATGTGGGCGGGCATGTCATCGCTGCCTTCCTGGGTGTGTAGATAGTAGGGGGCGTTTTCCGGTGCAAATTGATTGAAGTGACTTTCCAGGTCGCGTCGAACGTCCGGGTCGGCATTTTCATTAATGCTCAGGGAAGCGGATGTGTGTTTAATAAACAGATGAAACAGGCCGGTTTCAATTGTTGAAAGCGCCGGCAATGCATCGACAATCTCATGGGTCACCAAATGAAAGCCTCTTTGTTTTGCGCCAAGGTGAATTTCTGTTTGTGACCACATGGATTCGGATGCTCAATTTCGTTAAGGGCGTTATTTTGCCGCGTGGATTTTATGCAAGAGTTCGAGGTTGATATAGCTTGCCCCGTGGTCGTTACCAGCAATCGTGGTAAAACCATTGTCTGGCTCACCCATCTGGTCAAGTACCAGTGCGGCACCGGTAAAATCGTGGGCGTGGGTGTAATCATTAATGGTGATTATGGTTTTTAAGTTTGCACCCTGGGAGGATTTAATGCCATTTTCCGAATCTTCAAAAGCCAGGCAATCTTCGGGATTTAACTTAAGCTGTTCTAATGCCCACACATAAATATCAGCAGCGGGTTTTTTGGCTGGCACAATATCCCCCGCAGCAATCACTTCAAACCAGTCGCTAGAGCCTTCTTCCAGTGCATGTTCAAGCAGGGCTGTTACATTGGCCGGGGTCGTGGTGGTGGCAATAGCGATACGCATATTATTTTCACGGGCCTCATGAATCAGGCGCTCTACGCCGGGACGCAGTGGTATCGCTCCGGTGGATAGCAGTTCGGTGTAATGATCCGTTTTAGAGGCGTGTAGCTCTTTAATCAAGAGCGGAGTTTTATCGTCGGTGGGAAAATCGGTATTGAACTTTTCCAGATAATACGCCATGCGCTCTTTACCGCCGGTGACTGCCAGCAGCTCACCATAAAGCTCAACCGACCAGTTCCAGTCCAGTCCGGCCTGCTCAAAAGCCTGGTTGAAAGCCACTCGATGTCCATCGCGTTCAGTGTCCGACAAGGTTCCATCGACATCGAAAATTAAAGCCTGAAGTGAAGACATACGCATTACCTGAGGAAGTGTTTGATAAAAATTGGGTGGATTGTAGAGGAAGTTTGCACAAAATAATAGCACTTAACTAAAAAGGAAAACTTGAGGATTAGGTATGGTTTTTACGAGGTATGTTGCAGGCCTGCTGAAGGCAGAAATTTAAAGGGGTATTTTTTTTGTGTCACAATCTCGTGGGGTTTCAGGTGCACCCAACAGTTTTTTTATTTCATGTAGTACCTCTTCAGAGCTGGCGCGGTAAGCGGTTAACTTGCCGCCAATTAAGGTGACAAGGCCCGGGGAGGATGCATTGTGAATAATCAGGCTTTCCCTGGATTTATTAAATGCGGATTGCTCACTGACCGGCAGCACCCTTAAACCGGTGAAGCATGCGGTAATGTTTTCCTCGCTTGCGCTCGCTTTAAAATACTGGTTATAAGTTTGTAGTAAATAATTTTTCTCCTCTTCGGTGGGCGCAACACTATCGGCATTTGCGGTGAATAATCTTTCGGTGGTGCCTATCAGTGTGCTGGCATCTTTCCAGGGCATCACAAAAACCGCTCGTTTATCCGCGGCTTCCAGATAATAAATTCCGCGGCTGATAGTTTTATTTAAAATGATATGTGTGCCTGCGACTAATTCGATTGGTGGGGTTTTTAACAGGGGTGATATTTTTTCCTGTGTTGAGTTAACCCAGGGGCCGGTGCAATTAACAATGCAGCGGCAGGTGACGTAATGGCGTTGCTGGTTTTTAACATAGCTTAAGCGATGGTTGTTTTGCTGGGCGGATGATTCTATAAAATTCGCGTCATATAAAACAGTTGCCCCTAGCTTTTGTGCGCAGTGGATAACCGCGCGGGTTAATTTCTGATCATCAGTTTGCGCATCGTAATATTTAAAAACCGTTTTGATGTTGTCCAGCTTAAGTCCGTCAAGTGAAGACCATTCATTTTTTTTAAGGCGTGTAAATTTTTTTAAACTAAAAAGAGAATAAATGAAAAGCCCGATCCAAATGAGCCAGGGCGGACGTAAACTGTTTTTGTACACCGGGATATAGAAGTCAATTAGTTTCACCAGTTCAGGCGCATTTTTTAATAAAATTTTTCTTTCCGTCAGGCATTCTTTAACCAGCTTAAATTGCCCGCTTTCCAGATATCGCAGTCCACCGTGAATAAGTTTGCTGGACTTGCAGGAGGTCCCCATTCCCGCCTGGGAAAATTTTTCAATGACCAGGGTTTTATAACCGCAGGCAGCCGCTGCCTGTGCAACGCCTGCGCCCTGTATCCCTGCCCCAATTATCACAACGTCGTAGTGTTGATTATCCAGTATGTTTTTACTGTTGTTTACGCTCATTAAATTTAATATAGGTTTTAAGGGATAATTTTACGGTGTGTTTAAGGCGAGTATGGGATGTTCCAGCATGTTGCTGATATCACGGGTTTCAATCAGTGGGATGTTGTGGCTGGCATAGTGTAGTGCCAGTTCAGGATCAGTTATATCATACACCATCCATGTCCAGTCGCCTGGCCAGGGATCTGAGTTTTTTGGAATCTTTCGGTGGTTGCTAATTAAATAATTAGGCATTATTTTTTTTGCGATTTCATGGCTGGTATTGTCATAATTTTTAAGCACCCAACCGGTTAAAAAATCACTGTTATTTTTTGTGTATTCAATGGCGCTATCATCGTAGGAAATTATTATGCACTGGGTGTGAATAATGTCCAGTGTTTTTAATAGCTCGGGCATCACATTGTCGGTGCCATATTGCTTTAACGTTTCGGCTTTTATTTCTACAAATGCTGTGACATGAGGATGAGCCTGCAACAATTGAACAACTTCGCTTAATAAGGGAATATGCTGATTAAAAAATGCCAGGGAAAATCGTTCCGGTTCATGGGCGCGTATGTTTTTAATTTCCTCATAGGACATCTCAAAAACATTACCCTGAACACCGGTTGTGCGAAAAAGTTCTGTGTCATGAATAACCACCAGTTGACCGTCGGCGGTGCACTGAACATCAAATTCAATATAAGTGGCACCGCTGAGCAGGGCAGATTCGAATGCGACCAGCGTGTTTTCCGGGCAGGTTTCCATCTGACCCCGATGTGCAACAAGATAAGGTATTGCCATGCTTTACTCGAAATTGTGAATTGCGGATAGTATGAGTCTAGTCACTCGTACAGCGCCTGTTTAATTCTCCGACAAACTGCTGATATCTTTTTTGTAATTCAATTGCAGCCCCCTGAAAACCAGTGGGCTGAAACTGTTGTGATACCGGCAGGGTTTGCCAGCTCGTCTGTTCATTATTTATAGTCTGATTTGCCAGCCATGCACACCCGCGGGCGGTGGTTTCTGTGGTGCTGAACCGTTGCACTGTCATTTGCGATAAATCTGCCAGTTTCTGACACAGGCCGTCGAGTTGTGACAGGCCACCGCTAACAAACAGGGTGTTCGGTTGAGAGTTAAGTTGCTCAATGTTTTTAACCACTAGAAAAATAATGCTTTCAATGATGGCGACATATCGATTGGCCTGAAGGTGTTTGCCCTCGCCAATAAATTCAGCGCCCCCCCCATCGCTCCACCAGGGTGATCCAAGCCCGGCAATGGTATTAATAAACAGTGGTGGTGATTTAATCTGTTTTAGCCAGCTGGGCAATTGCTCGAAAATATCGCCTTTTGAAGTTGATTGCGCCGACATAATATTTAGCGGGTCGTTTTTCTGCGCCCAGCTTAACGCGCTCCCCGCGCCATTGACTGTGCCCTCGTTAACAAAATGCGCCTGTTTTTCGTCGCTGCTGGACAGGGTGTGAAGCAATTTCATATTTTCATCCGTGTGTTCAGCGCAGGGAGATAGAACAAATGCGCCGGTACCTATATTAATCAGTGCCGTGTTCTGATTCAGGGGAGGGTAGGCATATAACGCGGCATTCTGGTCACCCACCACGCAGGTTAGTGGAATCTGTTTTAAAGACAGGTGACCATAGTGATGCATAACCGGTGCACAAGCAGGCAAAACACGGGGGTCAATTTCAAATAACTGTAATAACTCACTCGACCAGTTAAGCTGATGGCTGTCAAATAGCTGGCTGCGTTGTGCGTTGCTGTGGTCAATAATGTAGGGCTTTTCAGTTAGTAGGTGAAATAGCAGGTAGCTGGCAAGCGGTGCGATACAGAGTTGTTTGTTCTGTGCGGCGAGTTTTACCTGGGGGTTGTTGTGTAATAACCAGTGTATTTTACCCGCTGAGTAATGCGCTGAAAGTGGCAGGCCGGAAATTTTTCGAATTTTTTTAGCCTGTGTATAGAGCGTTTTAATGAGGGGCTGTGAACGAGTGTCTCGCCAGCTAATAGCCGGTGAAAGGGCCAGGCCACTCATTTTATGCCAGGCGACAATGGTTGAGCGTTGGGTACACAAACCTGCGCATTTAATTTTGTTGCTTAAATCGATGGGGATATTACTTAGCAGGGTTAAGATTGACTGTAGGATTTCCTGTGCATCCTGTTCAAAGGCAGGGGGTTCTGTGGTAATTGAATGGGTTGAAATAGCCAGTGATTTTAAATATATGGGGGCTCCCGTCTCCGAAAACAGGGCAACTCGGCTTGCATGTGAACCCTGGTCGATAACCAGTGTTAAGTCTTTGCTATGAGCTGAATGTGTTGTCATATAAAGCTATTAGGCCGTGCGGTTAGAAAAGTTGATAATGTGCATTGAAAAAAGCGCCTCGACCCAAATATAAGTTAATGTTAATATTTAACAAAATGAATGGGATGTTCAAAAACGCAGGTGCTCGTCTTTTTTTACTATCTGCCCTCTCATTTACCCTCATTAAGCATTTGGAGATACGCCTGTGGCAACCGTTGAGCTAACTGAAGATACATTAGAAAAAACCATCGTCGAAAATGATATCGTAATTATCGATTTTTGGGCACCCTGGTGTGGTCCCTGCAAAAATTTCGGACCGATATATGAAGAGGTTTCCGAGAAACATTCTGATATCGTCTTTGCCAAGGTTAATACAGAAGACGAGCAGGCCATTGCGGCACATTTTCAAATTCGATCAATCCCAACGCTAATGATTTTCCGTGAGCAGATAGTGCTGTTCTCTGAGGCGGGAATGTTACCTGCGGCAGGTCTGGAGCAGGTGATCGAACAGGTGAAAGCACTCGATATGGAAAAAGTAAAAGCAGAAGTTGAAGCGGCGCAGGCTGAAGCTGAGCAGAAGTCGTAACCTTCGAGTGGCTGATGGAATGTGTTAAGGCGTAAAGCTCTCGCCTGTAACACCAATGCTCGTTAATGAAGGCGCTGAACCCGGTGACGTTAAAGCATAGTGACGTCATCGAGTTGGCGTAAAAATATACGCAAAAATAACAACGTCTAATTAATTTAATTGTGCCGTTGCGCTGCTGGGCTTCCACTCTGCAATCCAGGTCTCGACCTTGTTGAGTGATTGAAGCGACAGGCTATTTTGCAAATTTTGATAGAGCTGCCTACGTTTTGCGTGGATCGCCCTGGCCAGTTGCATATTATTTTTAGAGGCCAGGCTCAGCCATTTATATGCCAGCAAATCATTTTTTTCTACCCCTTTTCCATGTAAGTACATATTTCCCAGCATGTGTTGAGCTGAACTCCAGTTTTGCTCCGCCAGTGCTTTAAACAGGCTGGCGGCTTTTTCAGCGGATTTTTCTACCCCATTCCTACCCAGCAGGTAATTTAACGCCAGTTGGTATGTGTTCAGGGGGCTTGCATCCAGAGCAGACGGATGTGTCATCTGATCAGCGTTTGAAGCCAGGTTTATATCGGTAGATTTAAGTGAGGTGTCAGCTTGAGCGCGAATCGACGCAATGGCCAGTAGCAGACAGAGGGCGGCTATTGTATTTGTGCGCATAATTGAAATCCATAAATTTTATTCAGGTAATGTGTATGTCTCCGTATAAATTTGGCGCTCAAAGTGTGGTCTTTGAGTCGCGTCTTCCCTTTTATTTTGTCATTTTATGGGTTTATCATTTTATCATGCAGCATCGAAACGTCATTATGATGCGGGTGAGGATTAGACAGAGCACGAAGTGTTCCATGTTTGTTAAGTTTATATAAAACAATAACCTATAAAATCAACGCCGGGTAAATCTTTAAAAAGTGTAAGTTTTGAAAGTAAAGAACCGTGTTTTATTATAGTTTATTTATGTAAATCATAGACTTATACTAGAAAGTTGTTGTGACGGTTTAATTTACAATCTATGTGACAAAAAGCACATAAACTATTTTTTACAGATAAAACAAGAAGATAGACGTGAATAGGGGCGTCGGTTTTTTTTACACTAAAAATTAAAGGGCGCTTTATGAGCGCCCTTTGTTCAGAGTCGATGTAGGTCTGGCATAAATTATTTTATTTTTTTCAATAATTTAGCGACATCTTTTTCCCACTGGCTGGCAAACTGTTTGCGTTGCTGGTCTTTATTTATCTCCAGACTTATCAGTGCTTTGTTGCGCTTTTCAGTTTGCGTGATTTCAGCTTTTAATTGCTGAAGCTCAGCCTTCAATTGCTTGAGCTGCTCACTTGGATCAGCGGGTTTAGTGGCTTTCTTTTTAGCCGCCGTTTTTTTCTTCACAGGTGCTTTTTTTGCAGCTGCAGGTTTAGTCGCTTTAGTAGGCTTTTTGGGTTTGCTGCTGGTTGTAGCCGTTTTTTGCGCCGCCTTCTTAGGTGTTTTTTTCGTGCTGGTTTTTTTAGCGGCGTTGGTTGCTGCGGCTTTTTTCGGGGCCGCTTTTGGCGCTGTGGCTTTTTCCGTAACAGCAGGTGCAGAAGCAGGAGGGGTCGAAGGTTTGGCCTCCTGGGCGACTGAGGTGTTTATCTGTGGTTGCTTTGCGGTCTGTAATTTTTGGTCAGCTGTCTTTTCGACAGGCGCTGGGCTGGGTGCCGGACTGGGCGTTGGGCTAGCGGGAGCTGTTTTTATGCTGGTGGCCGGGCGGGCACTCTTTAATGCGATCTGAATGGCTGAAAAGATATCTTTAATATCGCCGATGCCTTCTACCGCAGAGAGTTTTCCCTGGTTTGAGTAGTAGTCGGCCACGGGTTGTGTCTGGGTTTCATAAACGCGCAGACGTTTTCCAATGGTTTCTTCATTATCATCAGAGCGGTGGTGTAGCTTTCCGCCACAGTTATCGCATTCTTCATCCATGGCGGGAGGGTTTGTGAAAGAGTTAAAGCCTTCGCCACAATCTTCGCAGGTTAATCGGCCGGTCAGGCGCTGCATCAAAACATCAAAATCAATATCGATTAATATGGCTTTCTGGATGGGCAAGGACATGCTGCCAAGTAGCTCATCCAGGGCCTGTGCCTGTTCCACATTACGCGGGAAGCCATCGAGAATAAAGCCGTTGCGGGCGTCGGTGCTGTTCAGGCGTTCGCGAATCATACCGAGCACTAGATCATTGGGCACCAGCTGGCCGGCGTCCATTATGGTTTTGGCCTGTCTGCCCAGTGGGGTTTGCGCATCAACTGCGGCGCGCAGTAAATCGCCGGTTGATATTTGTGGAATGTTTAACTTTTCAACTAAAAGTTTGGCTTGTGTGCCTTTACCGGAGCCGGGTGCCCCTAGTAGTACGAGTCTCATATCCTTTTTCTCCCCCCCATTTACGGGTTTTTTTAAGGATTATTATTGCCAGTAGCCACGGATTGTAATCAATGCTCAGAATATGTCGAGTATTCTCTGATGCTGCTTCTTGATATAATCACGGATTAAGTGAAAAAGTTCGCAAGAACAACAATCAATAAGGTAAAAAACGTATGAATCTTGATAATCTCCCGCTAGGTGAAGATGTCCCTCACGATATTAATGTTGTAATAGAGATCCCCTCCCACGGATCACCGGTTAAATATGAAGTTGAAAAGGATAGTGGTACCCTGGTGGTGGATCGCTTTATGGGTACAGCGATGTTTTATCCCTGTAATTATGGCTTCTTGCCCCACACGCTTTCCGAGGATGGAGACCCGGTTGATGTACTGGTGGTGACCCCCGTGCCGCTCATTTCTGGATCGGTGATTCGCTGTCGTCCGATTGGCATGCTGGAGATGACCGATGAGGCGGGTGAGGACCATAAAGTGCTGGCGGTGCCGGTGAGTAAGCTGACCAAATTATATGATGATGTTAATGCCCCTCAGGATTTACACGATGACATGCTAAATCAGATCACCCATTTCTTTGAACAATATAAAGCACTGGAATCCGGCAAGTGGGTGAAGGTTGAAAACTGGGTGGGCATGGAGCGTGCCCATGAAGAAATTCTCGATAGTATCAAGCGCTATGAAGATTCTGAAAAATAGTCCTGGGTATGCTTAATGAAAGGCATTTTGATAATGAATAATCCGGGCTGAGTTATAAGCTAAATGCCAGGTCGTGCAGTTATTAAAAATCATACGCTGGAGGCGCAGCTGTTTAAGCGGCGTGCGCTGGTGGCGGCAATATTCAGTGTGTTAATGCTGCTGGTGTTGCTGTCACGTCTGGTCTATTTGCAATTTCTTGAGTTTAGTTACTTTTCATCATTATCAGAAAATAATCGGGTTCGGCTGACACCCCTGGTGCCCAACCGAGGTTTGATCTATGACCGAAACGGTACCGTGCTGGCGGAAAATCGCCCCTCATATCAGCTTGAACTGATTCCAGAGCAAATAAAAGATATACCAGGTACATTGCTTGAGCTTGGCAAGATTGTGGCGCTGGATGAGGATATTCTGAAACGTTTTAATCGCCTGTTAAAACGCAGCCTTAAATTTGAAGGGGTGCCTCTGCGCACAAAACTTTCCGAAGAAGAAGTGGCCCGGTTTGCGGTAAATCGGCATCGTTTTCCCGGGGTAGAAATTAAGGCACGGCTCGGGCGTTTTTACCCCCTGGGAAAAAGCATGGCCCATGTGGTGGGTTATGTTGGGCGCATCGATGAAAATGAGCTAAAGCGTGTCGATGAAAGTAATTACAAGGGCACCACCCATATTGGTAAAACCGGTCTTGAGCGATATTACGAAGGTCAGCTGCACGGGCTGGTGGGTTATAAAAACAATGAAGTGAATGTGCAGGGTCGTGAGCTGCGCGTGTTGAATAAAATTCCGCCGGTGCCGGGTAATAATCTGTGGCTGACACTGGATTCGCGTATACAACAGGTGGCTGAAAAGGCACTGGAGGGTTTTAATGGCTCTGTTGTGGTGATGAAACCCCATACCGGTGAGATTCTTGCGATGGTGAGCTTGCCTTCGTTTGACCCCAATTTGTTTGTTCACGGTATCAGTCATAAAGATTATCGGCGTCTGGCAGACTCCCCGGATCGGCCCCTGTTCAATCGATCAATTATGGGGCAGTATCCCCCGGGATCGACCGTAAAGCCTTTTGTGGGGCTTGGTGGGCTGGAAACTCGCTCAATCGGTCATAAGGAACAAATCAACTGCACCGGGCACTATCTGTTACCCAATGAGGAGCGTAAATACCGTGACTGGAAAAAAACCGGTCATGGGCTGGTTGATTTGAATATATCTATTGAACAGTCCTGTGATGTTTATTATTACGAACTGGCTTATCGTATGGGTATTAACCGGATATACAGTTTTATGCACCAGTTTGGTTTCGGAGAAAAAACCGGTGTCGACTTGCTTGGGGAGCGCCCGGGTTTGATGCCCTCAAGAGACTGGAAAAAGCGTGTAAAAAATAAAATATGGTTTCCTGGGGAAACGCTGATTACCGGTATTGGGCAGGGTTATATGTTGACGACCCCATTGCAACTGGCCAGTGCGACCTCAATTCTGGCGATGCGAGGAGAAAATAATCAACCCCATTTATTATCGCAAATAGAGGAGCCCGGGCTTGAGGAAAAAACGACGATCCACTGGTCCGCCAGAGAAAAAATTAAGTTAAAGCGTGATGTTAACTGGCGTTATTCTATTGAGGGCATGAAGAGTGTTTTGCACGGTTTAAGAGGAACCGCCAGAAGTTCGGGTTATGGCTTAACATTTAAAATGGCGGGTAAAACCGGCACTGCACAGGTATTTGGTATCGCCCAGGATGCGGAATATGATGAGGAGACCATCGCGAAGAAATTACGCGATCATGCCCTGTTTATCGCCTTCGCGCCGTCTAAAAATCCGAAAATTTCGGTGGCCGTTATCGCGGAAAACGGCAGTCATGGAAGCAGTGTTGCGGCACCCATTGCGCGAAAAGTGATTGATGAATGGCTGCGCATTCGCAGTGAAGAGAAAAAAGCTAAATGAACAGTATTCAGGACAAACATTATTACCCGAGTCTCAGCCTGCGTTTGATGCGAATGTTACATCTCGATCATGTGTTGATGCTGGGTATTGGGATCTTGATTTTGCTAGGGCTTGGGGTGCTCTACAGTGCAGGTGATGAGTCCATGGAGCTGATTAACCGCCAGCTCACCCGAATTGCGCTGGCTTTTATCGTAATGCTGATTGTTGCGCAAATACCTTCATCAACTTTGCGTTTCTGGTCCCCCTGGATGTATGCCATCGGGGTGGTTTTACTGGTGCTGGTGCTGGTGATGGGTGATGTAGGTAAAGGCGCCCAGCGCTGGCTGGATTTGGGGATTATTCGATTTCAACCCTCGGAAATGATGAAACTGGTAACCCCCATGATGGTTGCCTGGTACTTCGCGGAAAAGCCTTTGCCGCCGTCATGGCGGACCTTGCTCGTTGCTGCTGCACTTATTCTGATACCGACCTTTTTAATCGCTCGACAGCCCGATCTCGGTACCGCGCTATTAATTTTTGCCGCAGGCTTTTTCGTTATCTTTCTCGGTGGTTTAAGCTGGCGAATCATGCTGGGAATGGTGGTGCTGGCAGCCTCCCTGTTGCCTGTTTTATGGCATTTTATGCATGACTATCAGCGTGGCCGGGTCATGACATTGCTCGACCCCCAGAGCGATCCATTGGGGGCGGGGTATCATATCATTCAGTCGCAAATTGCGATTGGTTCCGGCGGGGTTTACGGTCGCGGATGGCTTAATGGCAGTCAGTCGCATTTAAATTTCTTGCCTGAACAGTCTACTGACTTTATTTTTGCAGTATTTGCGGAAGAGTTTGGCTTGCTAGGGGGAGGCTTATTGCTGGTGCTGTATGGTTTTATCATTATTCGTGGGCTGGTCATTTCGGTGCAGGGCCAGGATACCTATGCGCGCTTGCTGGCAGGTAGCTTAAGCCTGACATTTTTTGTTTATTTGTTTGTAAATATCGGCATGGTATCAGGTATTTTACCGGTGGTTGGGGTACCATTGCCCTTGATCAGTTACGGCGGCACATCAATGGTGACATTAATGGCGGGGTTTGGCATGTTAATGTCGATAAACTCTCATCGAAAAATATGGTCAAAGTAGTTCTTCGCATCTGTTGTTGGTCTGGTGGGTTAATGTCCAGTTCATAATATGGCAGAATAAATGTTTAACGAAGTATTAATAAAAAATAAGAAAATTTAACTCTATGAAAGCTCAGTCAATATTAAAAAAAATCAGCATTATTACCGTGTTTGCCAGTCTGCTTCCCGCGAGTGTTTATGCGGGTGAAAATTACAGTCAGCGTAAAGATGTCCAGGACTTCATTGCACAAATGCAAAAGGAGCACAACTACGACGCCGACTTAATTACCTACTGGATGGAAGGGGTAAAGCAGCAAAAAACCGCACTTGAGGCGATTTCACGTCCCGCGGAAGGCGTCTTAACCTGGGCAAAATACCGCAAAATATTTATGACCAATAGCCGCATTAATAAAGGCGTAAAATTCTGGAAAGACAATGTGGATTTACTTGCGCGGGCGGAAAAAGAATATGGCGTGTCGCCAGAAATTATTGTCGCAATCATTGGCGTAGAAACCTATTACGGGAAACGTGCCGGAAATTACCCGGTACTGGATGCCTTAACAACCTTGGGCTTCGATTATCCACCAAGAGCCGCGTTTTTTCGTAAGCAGCTAAAACATTATTTGTTAATGGTGCGCGAAGAAAAGCTGGATGTTAAAAAATTAACCGGTTCGTATGCGGGGGCGATGGGAATGCCCCAGTTTATTCCCAGCAGCTTTAGAAGTTATGCCGTCGATTTCGATGGCAACGGTGTGCGGGATTTCTGGACGGGGTCTGCGGATTCAATTGGTAGCGTCGCCAATTATTTTAAAAAACATGGCTGGGTAAAAAACCAGCCGGTTGCCAGTCGCGCATCGGTTGAGGTTGGTGCGACTAAACTTGGCAGCAAAAAAATGAAGCCGCATACCAGTGTGGCGGAATATAAAAAACAGGGTGTAGCCCCGGTAAATCATTTTGATCAATCGGCCAAGGCAACCCTGCTAATGTTGAGTGGAGCTAAAGGTGACGAGTACTGGATGACATTGAATAACTTTTATGTTATTACGCGTTACAACCATAGCCCATTATATGCGATGGCGGTTTATCAATTAAGCCAGGCGGTTTCTGCTCAATATCATGTAGAGAATGATTCAGATAAAAATGCACAGTTAAATGCCAGTAAGTAATTTTCTTGATCGTATTTTAAGGCTGATTATATTGCCGATTTTATGTTTACCGTTATTAAACTGTGTTAGTAGTGGTGACAGTGCGCCGGATGATTTTAAGCGCAATGACACCCCCGATGCGATTCCCGCTAATGAACCCTTGAGCCGATACGGTAATATGCCGAGTTATACCGTACGGGGGAAAACCTATCATGTATTAAAAAGTTCTGATGGTTTTACGCAGGAAGGTATTGCGTCCTGGTACGGCACAAAGTTTCATGGTAGAAAAACCTCCAGTGGTGAGCCCTATAACATGTATGCAATGACCGCGGCGCACAAAACGTTGCCGCTGCCAACGTATGTGGAAGTCACCCATAAAGGCAATGGTCGAAAAATTATTTTAAAAGTAAATGATCGGGGGCCATTTCATGAAGGACGAATCATCGATCTGTCGTATGCCGCCGCTAGAAAGTTAGGTATATCAGCAACCGGAACTGGGCCGGTAAGTTTGCGCGTTATTAATACTTCTGCACTGGACTTAAAAACCAGTGATGTAGTGTTACCAGAAGCGATAAATGATGACGGAAAAATACTGGTGCAGGTTGCGGCCATGGGCAGTGAAAATGCGGCTGAAAAAATGGCTGATAATTTGCGCGATAATAATATACCCAGTGTGCGGGTGCATGTGATTGAGAATGATGGCGTTAAATTATACCGGGTGCGTATCGGCCCAATTCCCAATGTTGACCTGGCATACCAGGTTATTAATGAGCTTAATGAAATGGGACATAACACGGCCCGTGTCATTGTCGACTAATTTTTTAAAAGTAACAGGCTAAAATATATCAATATGAAAAAAACAATTTCGAATAAATTTTTTATGATCCTGGCACTATTTTCAAGTTTGCTGTTTGCTGCCGTGCAGGCTGCGCCTGTGCCTTCACCACCAAAGCTGGCAGCGAAGAGTTTTTTATTAATTGATTTTAATAGTGGCAGAATATTAGCCGAGAAAAAAATCAATAAGAAAATTGAGCCCGCGAGCATTACAAAATTAATGACCGCCTATGTGGTTTATAAAGAATTAGATGCAGGGCGTTTAAGTCTTGATGAAGAAGTAGTTATCAGTAAAAAAGCCTGGAAAATGAAAGGCTCAAAAATGTTTGTGGAAGTGGGTAAAAAAGTTACGGTTAGCGACTTGTTAAAAGGTTTAATTATTCAGTCGGGTAATGATGCAACCGTTGCACTGGCCGAGCATATTGCGGGAAGTGAATCGACCTTTGCTGATTATATGAATCAGCATGCCCAGGAGCTGGGTATGACAGATACCAATTTTGTAAATGCGACCGGCTGGCCAAATAAAAATCATGTAACAACCGCAGCGGATTTAGCAAAACTTGCCAGTGCCGTTATTCGAGAGTTTCCAGAGCACTACGAATGGTACAAACAAAAAGAATTTACCTTTAACGGTATTAAGCAATATAACCGTAATAAATTATTATGGCGTGATAAAAGTGTTGATGGTTTTAAAACCGGCCACACAGAATCAGCGGGTTACTGTTTAGTGGCATCAGCCAAGCGCGAGGATATGCGTTTAATCTCTATTGTGCTGGGTACCAAAAGTGAAAAGGCCAGAGAAAATGTCAGCCAGTCACTGCTAAGTTATGGCTTTCGTTTTTATGAAAGCAATAAATTATACGCCGCAGGTGAGCCTCTTAAAGCGGCACGTGTCTGGATGGGTGCAACGGAAAATGTCAGCCTGGGTTTGACGGATGATTTGTTTGTAACCATACCTCGCGGCCAATATAAAAAATTAGATTCGAACATCAATATAAATGAAGCAATAGAGGCGCCGCTTAAAAAAGGTCAGCAATTAGGCTCAGTGAGTATTAAGCTGGAAGGAAAAGAAATTATTACACAACCATTGATTGCGCTGCAGTCAGTTGATCAGGGAAGTTTATGGCAGCGAGGCAAGGATCATATTATTAAGTTGTTTCAGTAGTTTCGTGTTGTAAAAAGATAGAAAGTTAACGCAATTGGACGCAAATAAACGCGCAAATAATTAATTTTATATTGTGTGCCTGATTTGTATTTTAAAGTAGATACGGGGCGCACATAAAATATTTGCACTCATTTGTGTTTATTTGCGTTTTCTTTTGCGTTCATAATGTTAAGAGAAACAAAAATGTCTCAGGTGTATTTAAATGGTGAATACCTGCCGCTGGATCAGGCAAAGATTTCGGTATTAGATCGTGGTTTTTTATTTGCCGACGGTGTGTATGAAGTTATTCCGGCCTACGGCGGGCGTATGTTGCGCGTGCAGGAACATTTGCAGCGTTTACAAAATAGCCTGGATGCGATTCGATTAGAAAACCCTCTTTCTAATAAACAATGGTTAGCCATCTTTGAAAAAGTTCTGGCATTGAATCCGAATAAAGGTGTCGGCGAAGATGTATCCATTTACCTGCAGGTTACCCGGGGCGTGGCTGCGGTGCGCAATCACGGCTTTCCCGGAGAAATAAAACAAACTGTCTTTATAATGGTCAATGAAATGGCGCCCGTCGATAAGGAAAATTTGCGTGCGGGTGTTTCGGCCATTACGCTGGATGATATTCGTTGGAAAGCCTGTAATGTTAAATCTATTTCATTGTTGGGCAATATCCTGTTGCGTCAGCAGGCACACGATAATGACTCAGCGGAATCGATTTTAATTAATGAAGGGCTTGTCACCGAAGGTGCGGCCAGTAATGTGTTTGCAGTGATTAATGGTGTACTGGTGACTGCTCCATCCGGCGCCCGCCTGTTACCCGGCATAACGCGGGATCTGATTGTCGAGCTGGCCAGGGAGCATAATATACCCTGTGAAGAACGTGATTTTACCGAGGCGGAGCTACTTTCCGCATCGGAAATCTGGCTGACCAGTTCTACAAAAGAAATCTTGCCGGTGGTAGAGCTCAATGGTAAACCGGTTGCAAATGGCAAATCTGGCCCCATATGGGATAAGATGATAGATATCTATCAGGCCTGTAAAGTTAAGCTCAGATCGGGTGAATCAAGCTAGCGGGTTTGAACGCTAAGCCACGACTGGTGAGATGAGATGAATAGCAAAAAAGTGGATCCAAAAGACATATATTATGATGAAGAGCAGGAAACCCTGTTCAAGTTCCCCTGCGAATTCCCGATTAAAGCCATGGGAAGATCCGGTGATGAACTTGAAATGGCCGTGCTTGAAATTATTAATCGCCACGTTGAAGATTTGCCGGAAGGTGCGGTTAAATTTACCCAGAGCAGTAACGGTAAATTTACCAGCATAACGATTACCTTTACCGCACACAGCAAAGATCATCTGGATAATTTATATATTGATCTTACGGCATGCGATCATGTTTTGTATTGTTTGTGAGTTTTTAGTAGAGCGTTTAAAAGACTACCGCTAATGAACGCAAATAACCGCCAATGGTCGCAAATAAAGGCTTTGTTTTTGAGTGCCGCAGGCACACAAAAAAATAACATTTGCGTGTGTTTGCGTTCATTTGCGTTATTCGCGTTTTCTTTTTCTTTTCAATCATAATGTCCCAGCCCTTAGATCAGTTCGCCATCATCAGATATTTAGGTGTAAAAGATTACGCCGATGTACTAACTGAAATGCAGCAGTTCAATGCGCAGCGTGATGAAAACACCGCTGATGAAATCTGGCTACTAGAACACCCCCCTGTTTTTACACTGGGCACAAACAGTAAGCCTGAACATTTACTTAATCCTGAAAATATACCCGTTGTACAATCTGATCGTGGCGGGCAGGTTACCTATCATGCAAACGGACAATTAATAGCGTATGTACTCATTGATGTTAAACGCAAAGGCATGGGGGTACGGCAACTGGTCAGCGCACTGGAAAATGCGGTGATAAAATTTCTAGCAAAAGTTGGAGTTGAAGCGGCAGCTGATCCGAAAGCGCCGGGGGTGTATGTACAGGGTGAAAAAATTGCCGCACTGGGTCTGCGGGTAAAGCAGGGCGGTTGTTATCATGGGCTTAGTCTGAATGTGGATATGGATCTTACAGATTTTGATAGAATAAACCCCTGTGGCTATGCTGACATGCAAGTAACCAGCTTAAAGAAGCTGGGTGTGAACCTGGGAATGCAACAGGCAACATGGCGACTAATGAAAGAATTATGTCTGCAATTAAATATTGTGAATATTAGTGAAAAGAAAGCTGGCGAATAGATCATGAGTAAACAAAAAGTTGTTGCAGGTGTAAAACAAACCGGTGCAGAAAAAGTGGCACGCATTCCGGTAAAAATTGAAAAAACCGAAAAGATGCCACGCAAGCCGGAATGGATTCGAGCGAAAGCGCCAACCCACCCGAATGTAAAACGCCTGAAAAAAATATTACGCGAACAAAAATTATTTACGGTGTGCGAAGAAGCCTCCTGCCCAAATTTGGGTGAGTGCTTCGGGCACGGTACCGCAACGTTTATGATAATGGGTGAGATCTGTACCCGACGTTGCCCGTTTTGTGATGTGGGCCACGGCCGGCCCTTGCCGCTTGATGTTGAAGAGCCACAAAATATGGCGGACACCATTCAGGCAATGCAATTGAAATATGTGGTGATTACTTCAGTCGATCGTGATGACTTACGCGATGGTGGTGCTGCGCATTTTGTTGAGTGCATCGAAAAAACGCGTGCGCAGACACCACATATAAAAGTAGAAACCCTGGTGCCAGACTTTAGAGGGCGCGTTGATATCGCCATGGATATTTTAAAAACATCACCACCGGATGTCTTTAATCATAATCTGGAAACCGTACCGCGTTTATATAAAGAATGTCGGCCCGGTGCTGATTACCAGGGTTCATTAGATTTATTAAAATCGTTTGGTGAAACCTGTAAAAATGTTCCGACTAAATCCGGTTTAATGCTGGGCCTGGGAGAAGAAAAAGAAGAAGTGCTAGCGGTGCTAAAAGATTTACGTGCCCACGGTGTCACTATGCTCACCCTTGGCCAATATTTGCAACCCACTCTACATCATCTGCCGGTGAAAAAATTTGTCACCCCGGATGAGTTTGAAGAATATAAAACCATTGCAGAAGCGATGGGTTTTGAACAGGTGGCCAGCGCGCCAATGGTGCGTTCTTCGTATCATGCAGATCTGCAGGCTGCGGGTGAATTTGAGTAATCCATAAAGCTTGATCCATTATGTAGGAAAAATCTGATTAATAAAATTATGTGAAATGAATCACAGGTCATTTTTTAGAGTTCAAATATTATTTAGCAAATTTTGAAATCAAAAAATGAAAATGAAATAGTAAAGGGAGTAAATTGTGGGGAATATTCAGAAATTTATCTTATCAACAATCTATTTGACACTAGTAGCCTGTGGTTCTTCGGGCTCGAGTGATCCAGCAGATCCCGGTGGCAATCAACCAACTAATAATACCGGCGGCAATACCGGTGGTGGCACATACAAATCCAGTTATTGTGTATCAGATGAAATAGAGGCTGAAAGTGATGATGTATTTGTATCGTTTAATGCGTTTACTCTCGCGCCGGATGAACCCGCCATTCTAGAAGAAGCAACTACGCTTGAAGAGCTAGCTGATGCGTTGCTCTATTCAAATCTACTCGTATCACTTTCATCAGCAGATTTTGCTATTGCCTTTGGGCCACTTTTTGCAACTGGTTTATGTGAAGCAGAGTCCGCCGCGAATAATCAATGTGATTTTGTTATTCCACCACTTGGCGGAGAAGGCGGAATAAGAGCCGTGGGAGGTGTTTCGCTGAGTACGTTAACATTTGACGTGTTTATCAATACAGGTACAAATGGAATCATTGATTTTAAGTCGAGCACATTCACCGGTGATGTCTTTCCGTATTGGGAAGGTTCTTACAAGTTATATCCGTCGCCGGGTGACCCGGAGGATGAAGTGACGCAAATTTCCTGGCGTCGAGATGCATCAACTGAATATTATAGTCAGACAGCAGAAAATGGTGACTTCACCAATATAACTGAACAAAGTGATTGCTCCGGTACCTTTTCCCGACAATCAACGAATTTGAATAACGGTGAAATCACAACCTTTGATGCTTCATGGCAATTAAGTGGGACAACCACAACAGGTGAAGCGACACAGTGTACTAATAGTGAATGTAATACTTTAGTATGGTAGGTGTTTTTGTAAGTGTGAATCTTAAGACGATTCAGTGATAAAAGTGTGAGTGTAAAATAAAAAAGCAGTCGTAATGACTGCTTTTTTACGTATGACAGAAAAATAATTACTAATCATGCTTGACTATAAAGAGTAAATAAATTTTTTGCGTTCAGAAAAACTTTTGTTTTCGATAACGCCTTTGCGTGCAATGACGTTCTGTGATGTTGCGGCACCTGCTGATTTAGGCCAGCCAACACAATATTTTAAAAGTTGTTTTTCATGGGGTGCGCCAGCGTTATATGTATCTAGCAATTTCCAGCCCTGTTGAATATGAGCATTTACATCCCGTGGATGTGCCAGCTCTCTTACTTCAATAATGTCAGATAACATAGGATTTATTGTCTGGTTCATTTTAATCATTTCCATGTTGTAATTAGACCGACCAACGAACTACTAGGGTTAATTGTACTGATCCAGGATAATAAAATTGAGACTCAGGTCGTAAATCAATAGATTTGACGGGCCATAGGGTGTTGCTGAAGATGAGGTGAATTGAACTAAATAAACAATAAACCAAACAATAAACCAGACACCCAGGATAGTAAAAAAGAGAATTTATCTAAGCCCTTGTTTTTATTGGTTCACAGAGGTACTGGTGTGACAATATTATTATTTAAATCGCATTTATTCGTGCAATGGCGCTATGTTATGGGCTGTTGCAGATGAAAAAAGCTTAATTTCCTTGATAATGGAGGTAGTCACTTAAATTAACGATTGATAAATCAGGAATAAAATTATTGGTATCAAGATGGGTTCTATAGTATTTCAGGTTCTTATAATTAAAATTATTTGCGGTAAATATACTGTAAGAGAGCATTGAGAGGCTGTGTAAATAAAGTAGTAGATAAATAAATGTTTGATAACATAAAAGTTAGGGGTGAGGTTGTTAAGAAAAATGGCTTGCCAATATTGATTGCAGCTGGTAGCTTTATAATTAGATGGAGCATAAAGTCTGGTGCTCAGGTCGCTGGAATTATGTGTCTTTATAGTTTTGAAAAAAACAAATGAAAAGGAATGTCAATTGGTATTACATGGCTTAGTTGTATCTTTATATTTTTGCATACTGTTTTTACTGGGTTGTGTAGCCGTACAAGCATTTCTTATAGCGGAGAGATCCGGTGTCCCAATTACGTTAGTAGTGGGGTCCTCTGATGGGGCGCCATAAATCATACTACGGTTACCTTTACCTTCGTAAGTGTGCACTAAAACGATGAAGCTATTGTTTGCACTTCTCTGTCTACAACATGCTTAAAATGCTGCTTAGTGTGCTGCTAGAGTTTGTAGTATCGAGATTTAAAAAATCCAGTAGGGATGAAAACATATCAAACCTGGATCTCGATACTTATATGTTTAATAAGGAAATAAACAAAAAATGAAAAATATCTTAGTCATTATATTATTTACTCAATTTCTAATACTTACTAATGCGCAAGCAGCACTTGAGTTAGTAGACCCTGATTATGACGGAAATGTTGCACTTAGAGCGGGGCATTTAGGTGCGGGCATCATGCCGCAGTACACGAATCAGGTTGGGCTGGACGGTGTAGAAAATATACGAGTTAGTGCCGGCACGGTAAATTTGGTTCATAAAGATATTTCAATGCCAGTTAGTTCTGATTTAAGTATTGATATTTTTAGATATTATACCTCTCCGGCTAAATCTGAAGGAGGGTTTCATGGGAATAGTTATACTGGTGGTAAGTCAGCTCTGGGTATTGGCTGGGATATTCATATGGGGCGTATTCGTGGGTTTGGTTACCGAAAAACAACGGGCGAAACGTGCCGACCAGAGTTAACTTCAGATCTGCCTGTATTGGAATTGTCCGATGGGTCTTCATATCAGCTATACAGCGCTAAGACTACCGGTAAGGGAGCAATAAACTTTTCACTAATTACAGAGAATTACTGGGTAGCGGACTGTATTCCTGATGGAATGGTTGCTTATTCACCCAATGGATTTAAGTATTTTTTTACCGAACACTCATATGTTAAAGATCGAGAGAAGTCTGCCTTAAGTGTAACCAGAGTTGAAGATAAAAATGGTAACTTTTATACAGTTAGTTATAAAGATGTTTCTATATGGAATACTGATGACCCAGGAGTGTCTGTTGTCACTATCCGAGGAGTATCTGAAATTACATCACAAGATGGTAGAAAAATAATATTTAATTATGATGCTAATGGGCGTTTAAATACTGTAGTTACGCCAACACAAACCTGGCTTTATTCGTATGAAAGTGAAAGTAGAAGTGGTTATGACAATGATTTTTATCTGCGTAGTGTGACAGGGCCAGAGAGCTATCGTTGGCAATATGATTATATAAGAAGTTCTGACTATAGTGGATGGCAAGAAGACATTAATGCTGGTAGGGGGAGTGAATATGGCTGGTATCAAGTTCCGGGTATTTTTGGCTTAAAGCAGATTATCACTCCCTATGGTGCACATGTTGATTATGAGTATCATCTTCGAAAAATTGAACCTCTATCAACTTCAACAATATCAGCGATAGCTAAAAAAACAGTGACAGGGCCAGGAATTGATGTTCCACGTGTCTGGAATTACAAAGCAGATGATGCGATTAGTGCTTATGATTCCGTGCTTGAAGAGTTTACATGGGAGTCAAGTGATATTGAAATTATGCCTTATATAGAAGATATATCCATCGCGGATAAGGCAAACTCAAGATTTTACAAAATTGAAGGTCCGGACACGATTGAAATACTACAGTATTGTGAAACTGTAACTAATAACTCACCCGCATATGATGCCTGGTCATGTGTGTCGCAAGCTGGACGGGCGACTTCCAAAAGGTTATTTAAAAAGAATGTAGATAGTGAGGGTAATGAAGATAGAGCAAATATAGAGTTAATACAGGATATTAAATACACCAGGTTATTTCATACTGATATTACGGATATGACTAGAGGTGTTACAGTGAGGTTTCCCGTTGATATACAGGTATCTGTTAAACGAGGGGATGAGTATTTTAATACAATCACGTCTAATTTTGATGAGTTTTACAACCCATCGCTTATATCAGAATTCACGGGTACGCCGTTAACTGTAGAGCAGTTAAATTTGATAGGGGAGATAGTGATACCTGCTGAACCGGGAAGATTACAAAAACAAACACGATACACATATGTAAATAATATCGTCAGAGGTAACGAGGTAAATGTTTTAAATGATAAATGGTTAATGGGATTATTAGAATCTGTCACTATCGTTGACTCAGTTGATTCATTTTTAAGAGCTAATACCCCCAATCTATTTAATGTTTATGATGAGTTTGGAAATATTACGTCATCTAAAAAGCATAATTTGGAAACACTATATACGTATGAGCAAAAATTACTTGCAGATATGGTTACATTAGTTCCTACAGGTGAAATTGCACGCATAACAGATCCTTTAAATAAGGTGACAGACTTTAGTCGATATAAATTCGGCATAGCTCAGGAAGTGAAAAATGACCGTGGCGTAACTACCGTTAAGGTAGTTAATAATGCAGGAAATGTTGAATCCTATAGAAATAGAAGAGGCCTGCTCGAACGGTATACATATGATTTACTGAATAGAGTAAAAACCATAGATACACCACGAACAGACGATAATAATATTGTATTTGACTATAACTGGACAGACCCTACTTTCAACTATAAAAAAACGGTGGGTGAATATGTTGAAACGGTTAAGCTTAATGGGCTTGGTCAGGTAATAGAGATAAATAAAGGCGGCATTAAAACCACCCTGAATTATGATACAACAGGGCGCAGAAATTTTGTTTCTAATCCAAATAGTCCCGAGGGTACGATGGTTGTCTACGACTCTTTAGGCCGGGTTACAGAAACAACCAATACTGTTGATAATACAAAAACTACTTATACCTATCCATCAAATTTGCAAACCAGTATAATTGATGAAGAAGGCAACCAAACACTGTTAACATATCGGGCATTTTCGAATCCCGATGACAAAGAGCTTATTATAAATGAACAACAATCAGTAGCTGACGGCTCTATTGTAACTGTTATTGAAAGAACTCAAAGAGGTGATGTATTTAGGGTTGCGCAGGGTAAATCCAGTGGTGCATATTCTGGGGATGAGGCGTTGCTAACCGAGCTAAAAGAACGTCAATACACATATGATGATAACTACTTTGTTGATAAAATACATTTTCCAGAAACGGGTTGGAACGATGTTAAAAAAAATGCGGTTGGTAATCAGGTAAGAAGGCAAGTTGATATTGATGAACCTGGAGTTACTCCATCGGGTATAACAAATTTTATATATGATGGTTTACACCGCCTGGAAACAATTGACTATCCCACGTTAACTACGCCGAATTTGGTTTATGCCTATGATGAAAATGACAATGTTACAAAAATAACGAGTGGAGGTGTTATTTTAGATTATACCTACGATTTAAATGATAATCTTCAAACAGAAACAATAACCATTGATGGGACTGCCTATACAATGGTCTACACCTATGACGCCAATAACGCCTTAAACACCGTTGAATATCCGGATGGTTTAATTATAGATTACAAACCCAATGCGTTAGGACAGGCAACTGAGGTGAGTGGTTTTGTTTCAGCTATTACCTACCACCCCAATGGGCAAATAAATACATTGAATTATCTCAATGGACAAAACATCACTATCAATCAAAATCCCCGCTTATTTACTGAATCAGTGATAGCAAGAATGGCAACTGACACGGTTAATATGTCTTACACCTATGATGCAACTGGCAACACAAAAACGATTACCGATAGTATTGCACCAGTCAACGACTTAACCCTTGGCTATGATGACTTCAATCGCTTAACGCAGGCAGATGGTTCCTGGGGTAACGGATTAGTTGAATATAATTCACGCGGTAATATTATGCGTAAAGTCATGGGCGGTACTGACCTTACCTATAATTATAATGATAATGGCAATGGTACAAAACTAATCACAATCACCAATACCCAAGCAGGTACTAATCAATATGGTTTTAATTATGATGTCTATGGAAATGTAGAGACTAATGGCTCAAACCAGTTTATTTATAATGACGCATCGCATCTTACCGATGTGGTAAACCAAAATTATAAATATCGCTATGATGGTAATGGTAATCGAGCAGTAATAGATGAAAATGGTTATCGGCGTTACTCACTGTATAGTAAGGCTGGTTCATTAATGTATGAGTATGATATTTCAAAAGAAACACAAACGGACTATATAAGAATTGGTAGTTATCTGGTTGCACGAAGAGATAATCTAGGTGTCTGCCCAACAAGAGATTCCGATTATGATGCTATTCCCGATTGTGAAGAGTACAGGCTTGGCTTGAATCCAAAATTATTTTCAGATGGTAGACAAGGTGATAGAGATAATGATGGGCTGTCTAATACTGATGAATATGTACTAGGGACATCGATGGATAATAGTGATACAGACGGCGATGGTATTCCAGACGGCTTTGAGGTGAATAATCAGCTTAATCCGTTAGATGCTACGGATGTAAATTTAGATAACGATGGGGATGGTATTTTAAATCTTAACGAATACCAGATGGGACTGAGTTTGTATATTGGTATTGACATAAATAATAGAGACTCTGACAGTGATGGAATTGAAGATGGTATTGAAATAGCAAATCTAATGAATCCTGTCAGCACTGATAGTGATAATGATAGTATGGATGATGCCTATGAATTCAATAATGGCCTAAACCCGTTAGTAGATGATAGTAGTCTAGATTTCGATGGTGATGGAGCAACAAATCTTCGCGAATACACCAATGGAACATCAGCATCTGATAGAAAATCATTGCCAGATGGTGATTTGAAATGGCGTTTTGTTGCGGAAGGGACTATTACAGGTGCGCCGGTAATTGATGATAATGGGCTTATATACTTTATAACAGATGCTGGTTGGGTGTATGCAGTTGAGCCTGACTGGAGCAAACCTGATCCGGTAGCGAACTATAAATGGCGAATTAATTTAGGTGCATCAAGCTTTGCTGCTTTTCAGCACAAAAAAACTTATAGAAGGTTAAGTATTGGACCAGATGGAACATTATATGTAATAAGTGACGGTGACGTATTAGATGTTTATAGTCAGACTTCAAGCAATTACTCTTATACTTATACTTATTACAACAGCGGTATAACACATACGCATCATCAAACATTAAACGCCATCTCACCGGATGGAAATATAAAGTGGACATACCCACTGCCAAATAGTGAAGTATTAAATAATGCGAGTATCAGCATCGGCATAGATGGTACTTTGTATTTTGTTGTAATAGAAACTGGGGTTAGCCGGAATAGGAGTTTAATTGCGATTAATATGGATGGCACATTAAAGTGGAAGCATGAGCTGAGTACTCGATTTTTAACGTCTCCTGTTATTGGACGCACTGGAAATTTATATTTTTATGATGGTGGTGTAGATGCCATTTCTAATGGAGGCTATTATGTGACACTAGAAGATCAGGGAGATAGAGGTGTTGTTTTAAATTCAGTTGAGAATATATATCTAAATACGCTCCCTGCTTCAGGCAATGTTAATGAAAAGCCCATTATAGATTCTCAGGGCAATGTTATCTATTTTCGCAATATGGTTCTCAACGAAGATGGTACAGTGAAAAGATTATATTCTGATTCGTATGACAATGGAGATCAGCATTCTCCAGTAGTAATGGATTATCGAGGAAGCTTAATCTTGCATGGAACAAGAGGCGCTTTTGGATCTTATCGTGTTTTGGGTTTTAATAATACCTGGGCGAATATTGTTGATGTGAGCGGATATTCTTCTAATAAACTCGTTGCTATTGCTGCGACAAACAGTAAAACGGTTTATGGGACAGTCGACTCTAAACTTTATTCAGCTAATGAGAACTCTTTTGATTTCAACTGGGTTTATGATCCCGGCGTAGTAACTACAAATAAAAGTGTGCCGATAATAGATGATGGTGGAGATATATTATATTCAGCAGATAATATACTCTATAAAGTTAGTGGTAGTATAATTCCATCACCAATCTGGCCAATGGAAGGCAGAGATAGAAAGAATTCATCGAATGCCTGTAGTAAATCAATAATAAATATAACAGATAATAACTATTCTTTTTATCCTAATCCTGATACTGATGGTGATTTAATACCCGATTGCTATGAAATACAATACGGTCTGTCTGAAACGAATCCCCTGGACGCCCAGTTTTTTAATGACTCAGATGGCCTGACAAATCTTGAAGAATACAATGCAAACACTAATCCAAATATCGATGATACTGATGGCGATGGCGTAAATGATAAAATTGAAGTGCGTTTAGGCTTTAATCCATTATATGGCGATACAGATAATGATGGCATTGATGACTTAGCCGAATATCAGAGCATATTCTTCACGGATATTGATAACGACGGATTTGTGGGTGCAGGTGATAATTGCCTGCTAATCAATAACCCGGCACAGTTTGATTCTGATAATGACAATATAGGAAATGCATGTGACGCAGACTTTAATAATGATAATTTAGTTAATGCAGACGACATAATAGAATTCAGGTCATTATTAAATGTCGATAATGCCATTGGCGATTTAAATGAAGACGGTGTTGTGACGGGGCTGGATTACTCGATATTAAGATCGCTACAAAAATCAACCCCGGGCCCGTCCGGAATACTGGTGGGTGAATAACATGAATAAAATAAGACTAATTACTCAGCTTTTATTATTGTGTTTGATGCTAATACAACAAAGTTTTGCACAAGCTGAAATAAAAGTTACCTACTACATTCCAGATGCATCCGGCTCGCCGGTAGCCGCAACTGACGAACAGGGAAATGTTAAATGGCGTAAGCACTACAAACCCTTTGGAGAAGAAATAGATCAGGGTGAAGCATCAAGAAATAACCATATAGGTTATACCGGTCATGTGCATGACAGAAGCACTGGTTTGACGTACATGGGTGCTAGGTACTATGATCCGATTGTTGGGCGGTTTATGGGGATGGATCCGGCTGGGGTAATTCCCAATGATCCACGAACGTTTAACCGGTTTGCTTATGCAAATAATAATCCTTATAAGTATGTGGATCCTGATGGGCGTAATCCCGCATTGGCAGGTAGATTAGGATATGCTGTAGGCCGCGTAACAGTCGCACCTGGAATTAATTGGGGAATTAATTTAATTGTTGGCAGTGCTGTAACTGATTATACGCTTGGCACTTATCTGTATGAAGTATTTAATGAAGTAAAAAGTGATGGAGAAGGTTCAACACAAGAAGAAATAGATAATAGTTCTGGAGGGCCAACAGCAGGTAAACCAGTTTCTAAGAAAGAAAGAGATAAAATAATAGCGGAAGAAAAAGCTAGAAATGAAGGAGAGCTTACATGTTGGAGGTGTGGTTGGAAAAGTAATGATGAATCGAAATTTGATATAGGACATAAAAATATACCACGATCCAAAGGTGGTAATAAACATCCAGATAATTTAGCTTGTGAAGGTCAATCATGTAATAGAAGTGCTGGAAATCGTGGTAAACCTAAAGAAGGTAGTGATTGTAAGAGTAAGAATACATGTTAGATAAAAATAAAGATGGGCTGATAAAAATACCTCTTTTAGTTGAAGACATGACTATTAAAAGAGAAATTGTTTTGGCTAGGCCTTTATCGAATAATGAGTATATTTTACATAGCATACCAGCATTTGCATATGGTGTTGCCTTCGGTGATAAGGTTGCTATCTCCGACATGGATAAAGGAGTGTTCAATATAATTACGAGAGGAAATAACGTAACTATAAGACTTTTTCGCCAGGGTACACTTGACACCAAAGATATAGATGATTTAATCAAGAAAATCATTTCTAATGGAGGGGCGTATGAAGTTGGAAAGAATATAAGTGCTAAAAATGAGAGCTCTTTATTACTAATTAATGTTCCTGTTTCAATAGGTTTTACGGCGATTGAAGAAATGATGAAAATAGCAGATCAAGCTCAGTCAAATTGGGAGTATGGAAATGTTTATAATAAAGATGGTGATCCAATAGGTTGGTGGAGCTAATAATAAAAAGCTAAAAGGGAAGAGTCTAACTGTACCCACCAGCACCACCTAATGGTATTCTGAATATACTGGACTTGATACTCATGCACAGACTGTTGATGGGAGTGTTGAAAGACTTATTTGCGAAAAAATTCTAATTGTTGGATCTTCCCGTAAGGGAAGTAATGGTTGGTCTTTAATTTTACTAGAGTGTGAAACACCTTCGAGAAAAGCGCTTCTGGATAAGCTCAGTGATCCTAAACACAACTTTAGTTCTGACTATTTAACAATTCAGGCCTATGATTGATATCCTCAAAATAAAAGATAAAGCAATAAGCCTGAGAAATTGGGCATTAGAAATTCATTCAGTTTTGTGATCAAGCGCATCCGGATGCACCCGATAAACACCCTTACGCACTCGAAATACAAATTTGGTGTGGCTCATGGTGCGTTGCCCCGGCTCAATAGTTGCCGCAGGTAAAAACGATAAAATGTACTGGGTTTTAATATCGGAAAAGTATTCTCTAAATTCCTGCAATGTGATCATCGTGCCCTGATCGTCCAGGGTGCCTAATTCTCCGTTTTTAACGGCTTCTATAAAACGCTCTTTTAATGTCATGATGTGTTCCCTGTTGTTTGTCTGGAAACCGGCGCTTTAAAAAAGCGTCGGTAGCAACCACCTGGCTAATGTGTTTTTTATGTACACATCGCCCGGTTAAGGTGAAAGGGCCGCATGTAACCATGGCGGCCTTTTTTGCACCAGTGACAAACTCCAGTGTATTTCAATGGACCGGACCTCGATAATTAACCGATGGTTATCCGCATTGACATTAATTGATGTGGGCAGGAAGCATACTTGCGCGCACAGGGTTTCCATATAAGTCATGGATTTAAGCGATTGAATAGTGGGTAAAAACGGCCGAGAAACACAAAAACGGGTCGGCGCTGGTGGGATATAACCTATTGTGGAAAAAAAGCTTCCGACAATGGGGGTTCGTGACGTAATATTACAATTAGCCATTGGCAACTCCTTTCTAGTTGTTGGTGGTTAGCAGGTTCAGGGTGTTCCAGCACCTTGGGCTTGCTACTTTTTAATTATTTAAAATTTACATTTTGGTTTTCTGTTACCTCGCTTGTGTTGTTTTTGATTTAAAATTAACACGCCAATAGTAGTCAATAAAATTTGTATTTGTCAAACACTGTCTTTCTCAGTCATTGAAACCTTTTGATGTATTGAAATGCTGCCCGTTGGCAGATTTAGAATCTGGCAAATAGTATCCGAGAGTGCTAATTCAGGGTGCGTGTTTTCGGTTTTAAACGCTTTGAACTTAGCGATGTGAATTAACAGGTTGTTATGAATAATCTGCGCAGACTGAATCAAACTTTCATGTTCACTCAAGCGCCGTTGTTCTGCCAATGTGAGTTCTCGATAAAGTAATGTATCTAACAGGTTGTTGGTTTCGGGCCATTGCGATTCCGTCAGCAGAGGCCATGAGGGGTTTGTTTGTTGAGTCATGGTAGTCAGTCCCTGTCATGTTTTTTTAATGCAGATCATTGCTGTCCTGTTAACTTGTGTTGAAATTCAGTAATAGCTTGAACTATCAAGCTATTACTACGTAATGGTTCAGAAGACACATGAAAACTCAATGTAACAAAATCGTCATCTCCGAATGCTTGTGTCGGAGATCTAGCGACCTTAAACGCTGTTAAACAATAAACCAGACACCCAGGATAGTAAAAAAGAGAATTTATCTAAGCCCTTGTTTTTATTGGTTCACGAATAAACCGGACACCCAGGAATAAACCGGACACCCAGAATAGCCAATAAACAGCAATAAACAGGACACCCAGAATAAATATTAACGCCGTTTTAAGTTGCGCTACTTACCGATTAAATGATAAAGAAGCGCAATATAAGTCATCTGCAACATCTATTTTTGGTAATGCATTAGGGCGGGTATATTTGCTGAGTTGCCTCAGACGATATTGCCGACGCCGAATCCTGATATTCCTACACCTATTGGGTTATTTGAGTATGCTTATAGAGGTGCGGTTGATTGGGTTGGTGGTGCTATTGAAGGTTATGGGCAAGGTGTGAGTGTTAGTCGTGAAGAGAGTTTCTTTGCGGAAGATTTAGTGGGTGATGATTTTGTTCGGACATTTGCTTACCCACTAGCTGAACCTATTGTGAGTGTTGAACTTCCTGATGGAACAAAAGCAGTTAAGGGGGGCTGACCCCTTTAATGCTATGGAAGCTATGACCGATGTTATCATGAGGTTGTTGATGTGATTAAGCTTGATGGTCAATTACTGTTAAAGGCAAATAAAATAGATGTTCCCGGGATGAAAGAAAGTTATCCGGCTTTTGATGTAGACTTTTATGATGAAAGTGATGATAAATAAACCGGACACCCAAAAATAAACCAATAACAATAAACAGGACGTTGGAATAATAAAAAATAATCTTCATATAAGTCTTTGTTTTTATTAACTCATTGCGATGGGTGTCCAGGCAAAAACTTTGAGGACTGGTTTTAAAGTTGCGCCCACGCTTTCAACACTGCTTAACGACATACTTAACACAACGAAGGGAACCCTGCGATCGTATCTTAATTACATGCTGAGTTTGCCTTTGCTGGTGGATGGTTAGGTTGGTTGCTCAGAGCCAGATTTCTGGTGCCGGGTTTCCTTTTTGGTTTTTGGGAATTTGAGATGGATACATTAACCTGAGTCGCTGGATCCCCGACAAAAGAATTCGGGGATGACGGTAAATTAAATTGAGTGATTTTTATGTTAACTGGTGGCTAGGGGTGAATTGGGTGCTGGTTGATTATTGTATTACCTGAAGTCACTGGATCCCAGCCTTCGCTGGGATGACGTAATGGGATGACGTAAATTATATTGGGTGAATTTTATGTTTACTGGTTGTTTATTACCGTCCATTTGCGTTCATTAGCGGAAAATAGCTTTTGACTTTAAGCCTGGCTGAAGTTTTACATCATTTATTTTGCATGAGTGTTACATTAATTTAATATGACAAATATGAAACAGAATAAGATGTCACTTAAAGAGCGGTTTATTGAAGCAATAGTTTCCGGTGAGCTGGGTTCGGTTGAGTATATGGGTGTTTGTTTACTTTAAAGGAATTTAAAGAGTTATTTTCTGATATTAAAACCGATTATATTAATTCTTTTTTACCCGCTACCACTATCGAACCGGGGCGGGAAACTATGACCCACACAAAGTATTTATTTCGTATATGTAAAGGTGTTTACCGGGTGCATCCGGGTATGCTGGATGCGGAGTCTTTTTAAAGAGTTAATACTATTACTACATTCAGCTCGTGCATCTTTGGGATGCTATTCTCGGGCGTTTGTGTAGTTAGTTTGGGTGATTTGTGTTGATTTTATTATGAACAGAAATCCAGTGACTTTAAATAATTGAATGTCACTGGATTCCTGTCTTTACAGGTATTACAGTTTAACGGTCAGCTCGTAATATTATTTATATTTTTAAAAATTAAATTACGTAAAGATTAAAACTCAAACTTAATCCCAACATGCGCAGCATCGTCTAATTCAAATTCGCCGCCGCCTTCAAAATCATATTGAATTTTTCGATAGCCTAAATAGGCACTTGCGCTTGGGGTCACCTCAAGTTCAATGGCCGCTTCAAATTCACCGAAAGCATCTGCACCACTAAATGAGGTGATACTGGGAGCGAATGCTGCGCCGATTCGAAATGCAATGGGCGTTGAGGAAGGGATGATGTAGCGTATCTGTCCTGCGATGGCTAATGCGCCTACGTTTTCATCGGCGGCATCGATTTCTACAAACATGAGTTTACCGCCGATGCCAAACTGCAGGGACTTATTATTACCGGCGGGGTTACCGCTAATTAATAATTTGGCATTTATCTGGTAGTCACTGTCTTCGGTAAATAGCACACCGAAACCAATGTCGGCACCACCGTAACCAAAGGTAGACGATTCGGTTAAGTAGGTGAGCTCGGCCATTTCGCTGCCCAGTTTAAAGTCAATGCCACGGGCATTGGCCTGTGCCGACAGGGTGAGTAGTGAGATCGCGATGGCTAATTTTTTAAGCATAATTTTTCCTGAAATTTAGGGACTGAATAGGGTGCTTTAATTTTTATTTCATTTATCTGTTACGTCTGTCTGACAGGCATAACGAGGAGAAGTTTTATTGATAGATAGACTGCACATGATGGTAAGTCACGAATCATACACAATTTAAGCCCGAAAAAAAACACAGCACCCAGATGAATGCTGTGTTTTTAGAGGTTCGCCGCATTAATCAGCAAACAGTATATTCTTTAAACTGTCTGGTAATAAATGTTTTGCGGATGATTCGCCTGTGCAAAGAAGAACCAGCGTTCAGCCACCAGGCCAATGTACTGTATCGCAAAGGCCATAAACAGCACTTCGGTGTTACCGTTACTGATGGCTGAGCCTAACAGTATTAACGGAATCGGAAAAACCAGAACCATAAAAACGATTTTGATCGATTTTAAGAACATGGCAGTTTTGCCGTGGAAGTACTCACGGGTATTAAATGAGCCGCCCATTGCGCCCTGTGATTTCTGCTGAATTTTGTTATGGCGAATACCAATCGCAGACTGTGCCGTAGATTTATGCTTAATACGGCTATTGCGAATAAGTGATGCAGAGCGGGTAATGAAAACCAGCACGGTTAGTGCAATCGCCCAGCCGCCCAGGAAGGATGTTTGTTCCTGTAAATCGAAATAACTTGCCAGTGCAGTTGCCAGGGTAAAGCCCGAAGCGGTGCCGAACAGGAAGTAGTTGATGACCGTTAACGGGCTTGACCATTCTTGTAAAAACTTGATGCAGGCATAAATCATCGCAGTGCAGATAAATAACGCAATAGTTGCGATCACACCAAAGATGCCAACAAACAGGCTGGTGTTTAGTTCGATAGCGCCATGGGTGTATGCCACGCTGTCTAAACCAAACAGGTGAATAACACCGTAAGCAAATACCGCTGCCATCGCGGTGGGCAGTGCAATAACTTCACGCGATAACCAGGAGGTTTTCCAGCGAGCCGCAGAGCGCCATGCACGTTCCGGGTGACCCAGATGGAAGACGGATGAGATCAATCCGCCGACTAAGAGTGCGAGTGAAATTGCCGCGCCGATACCATAAAAGTGAGTGTCACCCACGCCGGGTAACAGGTCAACTTCTGAGTAAAGCTGGCTTGAGAACAGTGCCAGGAATAAACCCTGGCCGGCTCCGATTAATGTTGTTAAAAATATGACAGAAAATGCGGGATGCATCGTTCTCTCCTTAATAAAATTAAAATATAACCCTGAATATTTTTATAAAGGGCTACTAAAAAATAGTGTGTTTTGTTGTCATTCCAGAATGCTTGTGTCAGGAATCCAGTGGCTTAAAGTCACTAGATTCCAGCTACAGGCATGCTGGAATGACGGGCAAAAACATTAAATAAACGAGTTATCGTCCAGAACCGAACCATCAACCGGTTTGTGGTGTTCTTTCTGCTCTTTATTAAGCGGATTATCAACACGAACCAGTTCGTCTTTATGTATTGTGATTTTGTTCTTACGACGAGGTAAGTAATGGTTAGACGGCTGTGTGCCCCATTCAGGCATTAGCTGGTAACCACCTTGATCACGAATCAGTTCAGATACTTCTGAGTCTGCATCATGAACATCACCAAATAGACGTGCGTTAGTTGGGCAAGATAATACACAGGCCGGCTTACGCTCTGTTTCTGGCAAAGTTTCGTCATAAATACGATCTACACATAAAGTACATTTTTTCATGACTTTCTGGTGTTCATCAATTTCACGGGCGCCGTAAGGGCAGGCCCAGGAACAATATTTACAGCCGATGCATTTATCGTAATCAACTAAAACAATACCATCGAGTTCACGCTTGTAACTGGCACCCGTGGGGCACACAGGCACGCAAGGTGGTTCTTCACAATGCAGACAAGATTTTGGAAAGTGAACGGTTTCAGTATTTGGAAACTCACCGACTTCATAGGTTTGTACACGGTTAAAGAATGTGCCGGTCGGATCTTTCTGATAAGGGTTATCATCAGACATAAAACCCGCCGGGCCAGATGTGTTCCATTCTTTACATGAGGTTACACAGGCACTACAGCCTACGCATACATTCAGGTCAATAATAAGTGCTAATTGAGTCATTATTTAGACCCCTTCTTGTCAAACTTACCGGCGAAGAAACCCTGCCATTTACGGCGCAGACTCATACCCGGTAATACTTTCATTGATTCAAATTGTGGTAATGAGTGATCTGCATCGTCTTCTGCTTTGTAAACACGTACACGTACGTCATACCATGCAGCCTGTCCTGTTACCGGGTCAGAGTTAGAGATGTGATCGCCACATTCATTTTTAGGTAGCTCTTCCGCAATTAAGTGGTTAAGCAGGAAGCCCCGTTGTGACTCATTGGCATCATCACTTAAGTTCCAGGCGCCTTTGGCTTTACCTACCGCATTCCATGTCCAGATTGTGCCTGGCTCAACCGCTTCAGAGAAGCGTGCCAAACAACGCACTTTGCCGTGCATTGATTCAACATAAATCCAGTCACCATCGCCGAAGCCATGTTTCTTACCGAGAGAAGGATGCACATGCATATAGTTATGCGCGTGAATCTGACGTAACCAGGCATTCTGAGAATCCCATGAGTGATACATCGCCATTGGGCGCTGTGTCAGTGCATTTAATGGGTATTTCTGCGTATCCGTTAACTGACCCTCGAGTGTTTCAGAGTAAAAAGGTAGCGGATTGAAGTGCTCTTCAACACGTGCACGTAAGTGATCCGGTGGCTGGCGACCCGGGCGTTTGCCCTGTGCTGCCAGGCGGAACTTCTGCAGAATTTCAGAGTAAATATGGATATTAATAGGTTCATCGTAACGTGTTAAACGATGTTCCTGTGCCCATGTCAGGTAACCCTGATTCCAGTTACGCATATACTGATAAGAAACAGGTAAATGGTATTGGTATACGCAATTGTTCTTTTCGTACATTTCCCACTGTTTCGGGTTCGGTTCACCTTTCATGAACTTCTCACCGCCCTTACCACGCCAGCCAGCGAGGAAGCCGATACCAGAGCCTGGTTCAGTTTCAAAGTTAGTGACGAACTCTGGGTAGTCACGGAACTTGCGTGAGCCGTCAGCATTCGTAAATGCAGGCAGCTTCAGGCGTGAACCTAGTTCGATGAGTACATCCTGGAATGGCTTACATTCACCCGTAGGTGGCACTACAGGAATACGAACCGAGTCAACCGGGCCATCATATTCAGAGATAGGACGGTCTAACATAGAGATTGTATCGTGACGTTCAAGATAGGTGGTGTCTGGTAGAACCAGATCAGCAAAAGCCACTGTCTCAGAGTGGAATGCATCTGCCACAATCAGGAATGGAATTTTGTACTCACCATTCTCATCTTTATCTTTCAGCATGTCACGAACACCCGTGGTATTCATCGTTGAGTTCCATGCCATGTTCGCCATAAAGATCAACATCGTATCAATCTTGTATGGGTCGCCGCGCCATGCATTGGTGATGGCGTTTTGCATGAGTCCGTGCGCCGACAATGGAAACTCCCATGAGAAACCTTTATCTAAACGTACTGGGCCATTTTCTTTGTCCAGAAACAGATCTTCAGGTGACGCAGGGAAACCTAAAGGCATACCCCCTAATGGCGTGTTTGGCTTAACGCCCTCTGGGCCAGTCGGTGTTTTCGGGCATGGCGGAATCGGGCGCGGGAAAGGCGCCTTGTGACGGAAACCGCCGGGGCGGTCAATGGTACCAAGAATCGACATGAGAACAGACAGACCACGAATCGTCTGGAAACCATTCGAGTGTGCCGCCAGGCCACGCATCGCGTGGAAAGCAACCGGGTTCCCCGTCACTGACTGGTGCTCACGTCCCCATGTATCTGTCCAGGCAATGGGTAACTCTATCTTTTCATCACGAGCCACAATACCCATTTCATGGGCCAGGCGACGTATTGTATCGGCTGGAATGCCCGTTACATCTTCAGCCCACTCCGCCGTGTATTCTTCTACAGACTCTTTCAGTAGCTGAAAAGAGGGTTTAACCGGTGTACCGTCTGGCATGGTGAATTCACCCATCAGGAACGGATCAGCACCTTCAGTGTGGGTGCGAACCGGCGCGTTGCTGTGACGATCCCACCACATCTGGTTCTGATGGTCGAAGCAACCTTCTTCAGGATCGTTAATATCCATGCGTACAAACATGCCATGCTGCTCTGAAGATTCGTCGCAGTTAACCAGTTGACCAGAGTTTGAGTAATCTTTCAGGAATTCTCGATCATACAGACCGGTTTCAATGAGCTCGCGTGTAATCGCCAGGAACAATGCATTGTCAGTTCCGGGCTTAATGGGTATCCATTCGTCTGCGATTGCAGAGTAGCCGCTACGTACCGGGTTAACCGAAATAAGACGGCCGCCGTTGCGTTTGAACTTCGAGAGTTCCATTTTTAATGGGTTAGAATGATGGTCTTCAGCTGTACCTATCATAACGAGTAATTTGGCACGTTCCAGATCCGGGCCACCAAATTCCCAGAATGATCCACCGATTGAGTAAATCATGCCCGCAGCCATGTTTACTGAACAGAGTCCACCGTGTGCAGAATAGTTAGGCGTACCATAGTTCTTCGACCACATACCTGTTAAAGCCTGCATCTGGTCGCGACCTGTGAGCAGAGTAAATTTCTTAGGATCAGTAGCACGAATGTGTGCCAGACGCTCTTCCATTATGTCAAACGCTTCATCCCAGGAAATTTCCTCGAATTCAGAATCGCCACGCATGGCGCCTTCTTTACGTTTTAATGGCTTAGTCAGGCGGGCAGGAGAGTACTGCTTCATAATGCCCGATGCGCCTTTAGCGCAAATAACACCCTTATTTAAAGGGTGTTCAGGGTTACCTTGAATATAGCGTACTTCGTTGTCACGTAGCGTTACGCGAATGCCACAACGACATGCACACATATAACAGGTGGTGTTTTTGGTTTCGATACTGCCAGCGGGCTGCTGGACGGGATCGTGAATCACACTGGATGTCATGCTTAGGTCCTGTTTTAAATTGACGGACGATTATATTGATTGAAATCAATAATGCTAATCAGGATTGTTAAGTTATTCATAAAATTCTTATATAGCCAATTACTTAAATTAATACTCAACTAAAATAGGGTTATCACTGAGCCAACAGGTATAGCATATAAAGCCTTGGGTCGCAGGGATGAAAGCCAGCTGTGGCAGCTTTGCGCCAGTGTGCTTTGTGTGGGTGTCCGGTTAAATAGTTGTTTTAATTGCAATAAATTGTGAGGAAAGGGTTTGCAGTGAAAACTGTAAAACCGCCGGCGCTTAAAATTTAATGCGACCAACGGTCATATAACCCCACAGGACATAATGTAGAGAATATTCGTTTTTTCTTATATTATATGAATGAATCGTCTAAAATTGATTAATGCCAAGGATTTGTTTGAATTAGCCACTATAGTTAGGCCTGAACAAATCAGTATTAATCGAGTCAGACTTATGCGCAATGGTGCGCGGGGAAATTCAGGTCATGTCGGAAACCACCATATCACAAACAGCCTTAATCGATCAGTTTGGACGTAGTATCGACTACGTACGCATATCGGTAACCGACCGCTGTGATTTGCGTTGTACCTATTGCATGCCGAAACACTTTAAAGATTTTCATGAGCCTCAGGAATGGCTGACGTTTGACGAATTAGAAAGAGTGGTTGGCGCCTTCGCCAGAATGGGCACCCGTCGCGTGCGCTTAACCGGTGGCGAGCCCCTGGTGAGAAAAAACCTGCCGCAACTTGCGCAGCGTCTTTCTGCACTTCCCGGTTTAGATGATTTATCCCTCAGCACTAACTGCACCCGCATGACAAAACACGCGCAGGAATTAAAAGACGCGGGCATCAGTCGTATTAATGTTAGCCTCGACAGTTTAAATGCAGATACCTTTAAAAAATTAACCGGCGGTAAACTGGAAAAAGTGATTAACGGATTAATGGCCGCAAAAGAAGCCGGCCTCAGTCCAATAAAAGTCAACATGGTGTTAATGAAAGATATTAACGACCACGAAGTAGAAGACATGGTTGAGTTTTGTGCACAACATGGTTTCACCCTGCGCTTTATTGAAACCATGCCGGTGGGTGACATGGGGCGCAAAGCCACTGACAGTTTTGTAAATTTACAGGACATTAAAAAACGCCTGGAAAACAGTTTTGATTTAGTCCCCGGCTTAATGCCCGGCGGTGGTCCGGCCCGTTATATGAATGTGCAGGGCACGGATATTAATATTGGTTTTATCACGCCGCTTTCACAACACTTTTGTGAAACCTGTAACCGGGTTCGTCTATCAGTGGATGGCACTATTTATACCTGCTTGGGCCAGGAAAATAATTTTGAATTACGCCCGCTATTACGCGCCGGTATTTCCGATGCAGAACTGGAACAGGCGATTCGCACCGCCATAGATTTAAAGCCAGAGAAGCATGAGTTCAATGAAAACCCGGAAAAGGTTTTGCGGTTTATGTCTTATACCGGTGGTTAAATAAATTCATAGAACCCTCATCTCTTCTTACAAGAAAGACTCGGTGAAAATTTAGTTCCAGGCTTTTATGCTCCCCTCTTAGTAAAAGAGGGGCTGGGGGAGATTTATTTCCAGACTTTTAAATTACCTCAATTCACCTACCCGCGTTCCCCATTTTTAAAGAAGGAAAGTTACATCCATTAAATAATGAATGTTTTTACATCGTTAATAATCCGGCAAAACACAACCAACAAAAAACCAAACCATAAACACGAGAAAATATAAACCATGACCAAAGAAACCCACGACGAAGAATTCTGGCAAATAACCGATGAGTTTATCAAACTCGCAAACGAGCAGTGCGACAAACACAAAAACGGCAAAGTCAGCACTTCAATTATGTTTTCAGCCGCCCGTTTTAATTCATTTATGTATGCCTCCACCGCTAAAGACTTAAGTGACTTTCAAAAAGATAAAGCGATGGCGATTGAGTATTTAACAGAGCAGTATAAAAAAGTCTTAACTGAAAACCTGGATGATTATGAGAAAAATTATAAGGATTATTTAGGGTGAATAACGCAGTATCATAAACACGACTGGGCTTCCCCGCTCAGTTCGCTAACTTAAAAAGCATAGTCATGCCTGCGAAGGCAGGTATCCAGTGTCTGTAAGCTTTTAAATTTCTTTAATTAGAGTCCACTTACCCCGTGAGTCGACAGATAAAACAAATAATCGCATATTAAAATAATTTCCACCCTCTACAGAATCGCGTGAAACCAGCAATATATCTTCAATACCATCATTGTTAATATCACCATGGCCTAAGATTTCAATCGCCTGACGCCCCCCTTTATGGAAGTAGATTGAGCTGAATTCTGTTTGCGATTCATGCTTGATAACGGGAGTAACATCAGCCCAGGTTTTTAGATTGGGGTTCTGAGCGCTTCGCTTTGATTCTTCTGTTGATATTTGTAATGCCATTTCCTTTGGCCACATTTGTGGTGCGTCGTCACTCAGAGCATTGTCTGGTATAAAGCTTTCTTTAGAATCACCTGCATTTATTAGCAGCTGTGTTGCCTCACACATGATTTTAAATTCGAGATATGCACTCATCTCATTATCTCTGCTTGTGCGGGTGGCGGGTTCAACCTTATCAAAATAATCTGCACATGAAGAGAACACCGTCTCTCCGACTTTTGTATTGGCGACATTTATCTGCGCATACCAGGGCGCTTTTATTAGCTTAGATAAATCACCAATACTATTTATTGCAACATTGGATGAATCTAAAAGCGTTGGCATAGTAAAGCCACCACTCCAGCCAGCGGGTATTTTCTTCGGAGATTCAACAGGTGCTTTTGGGTCGCAAGCAGCCAACCCTGCAACGCATAGCAAAAGAATGGCAATAAGCATTTTATTTAAAAATAAAAATTTCATATTAACCCCGCGATTAAGGCATGGTTATTTTTTAACATTATGGGCTGCTTATTTCTTTCTGCTGATATCGGCGCTTTCCTGTTTGGTTCAGTTGCGGCTGTCGTCCTGTCTTTGTTTAATGATTTGAATTTGTGATGTGCGTCACAAAAAATAGAGCTAATGTTAAGCTTTATGCGACTTAAAAGAGGCAGCTTGGGCATGAACTTAATAATCATGTAATATACCCTACAAATAACAGAAAACCAGAACAAGGCTTTTTAAAGGAAATGTGTGTTTTAATGGATGATCTCTTCTTTTAGCGAATCGCGTTTTAAAACTCCCCAATATAAAATTTGCTCGTGTTGCCCATACTCAGATCCAGGTCGAAAAATTTCCGTGATTTGTTCCGCCAGGGTATGACTATGCCTTCGGATGGCGCCTACTGGGGCTGCTCGTTATTTTCGAGTAAGGGTTAGACGAGCACCATTGTGATATTTAAAAAGTAAAGTTTAAGTGTAATTGTAAGGATTAAGGGTAAGGGTAAAAAAAATGAGTTCAAGTCAACAAATAATAAGAAAAATATTTTCAACTTTTTTTCTACTGCTCAGCGTGCTTGCGCTCAGTGCCTGTAGTAATGGCGGCTCCAGTGTTGATACCAGCGCTAAAAATGGCGGTGGCGTTTCACTGCCTAAAGCATTAAAAACCACTCTGCCCTCCAATGGTTCGCTGCAAGCTTTTATTATTGTTGACCGGGGTGAGCGCCAGCAGATGGACCTTGACGATAACAATGCCAGTATTAGCCTTACTGATTTAAGCGAAGGCGACCACCGCTTTGAAATTGTTTTTGAATTTGTTTTTGATGCCACACCAGGGGACCCGCTATTACTTGCCAGTGTGAGTAAAATTAATAAAGTCGGCGCGGGTAATAATATTTTAAACATTACTGAAACTGATTATATTATTGGTTATGACGATGATAATGACGGCAAATCTAATATAGAAGAGCTCGCCAGTGGTAGCAGCCCTTATGGTGGTTTTGCGGTTAGTGCCATCAGTGGCAACACTACTGAAACCGGTGTGAGTGCCAGTTTTACGGTTGTCTTAACTGAGGCACCGGTGAGTGATGTGGTGATTACTTTAAACAGCAGTAATACACTTGAGGGCACTATCGATAAAAATACAATTACCTTTACCAGTGAAAACTGGAGTGAACCTCAAACCGTTACCGTTACTGGCATAAATGATGAAGTTGTCGATGGTAATGTGAGCTACGCTATTAACTTCACCGAAGTGGCATCTATAGATAATAATTACAACGCGCAAACGATTGATGATCTTGATATCGTCAATATCGATAACGATAGTCCGGGTTTTAATATTAGTCCCATCAGCGGTAACACCAGTGAAACCGGTGGCAGTGCGACCTTTACGGTACAGTTGACAACACAGCCTTCAGATAATGTCAGTATTGATATTAACAGCTCCAACATCGCAGAAGGCACAGTAGATAAAACCACGCTCACTTTTACTCAGGGCGACTGGAACAGTGCGCAAACAGTTACCGTAACTGGTGAGGATGATAATGTTGAAGACGGTGACCTGACTTACGCTATTAATTTCGCCTCTGCAGTGTCCAATGATAATAACTACAACAACCTGACACCTGAAAATATCAACGTGATTAACACGGATGATGAAGGTAACCCGACGGTTAGTTTAAGCCTTAACAATTCTTCTATTGACGAAGCGAGCGGTGCCGCCGTTGTTTATGCCAATTTAAGTGGCTTAACTAACCAGCCCGTTACGGTAAATTTAGGTTATCGAGGTACAGCAACCTCTGGTACGGATTACACCCCGGTAACGAGTATTATTATTCCGGCGAATAGGCTCAGTGCTTCGGTGAATATTATTGCCGCACAGGATGCACTGGATGAAAACAATGAAACCATTATTGTCGATATTGCTTCAGTGATTAACTCAACTGAGGAGGGTACGCAAAGTGAAACCGTCATTATAAATGACGATGATCAGGAGCCCATTATTACACTGGGCATTAATAATGAGCCGTCATTGCCTGAGGCTTCAGGCAGTATAAATGTGACTGCAACACTTAATAAGGTTTCTGGGCGTGATGTTACTGTCAATCTGGTTTATAGCGGATCGGCTGTTTCTGGTGTTGACTACAGTACGTCAGATACAATTTTAATTGAAGCTGGCAATGAGTTTGGTCAAATTACCTTAACAGCTATACCTGACGAAATGGATGAAAGTAATGAGACCATCATCATAGATGTAAGTACTGTTATTAATGGAACCGAGGCAAGTCTTCAAAAAGTGCCGCTCAGTATCACCGATGATGATGTGCCGCCACAAGTGGAATTTTCCGTTGCCTCTCAAAGTTTTAGTGAAGGCGCGGGTGACGTAAGTATTACGGCGACTTTAAATGTCGCAAGCGCATTTACGGCTACGGTGCCCTACTCGGTTTCAGGCAGTGCAACAGCTAGTAATGTGGATCATAATTTAAGTGATGGAATTTTTAGTTTTTCACCTGGGCAAACAACCGTCACCAAAAACTTTGCTATTCAAGAAGATGAGCTTGTTGAAAGTGATGAGAGCATTGTTATTACCCTGGGTGCACCAACAAATGCTAGCAACGGATCAATTTCCAGCCATACAATCACCATAACTAATAACGACTATTCGGTCGGTGGCACAATAAGCGGGCTTGTGGGTGCAGGTTTCGAACTGCAAAATAATGGTACTGATGATCTGCCGGTTTTTCCAGGTAGCAGTTTTGTTTTTGGTGGCACGTTAAATACCGGCGATAATTATCAGGTGAGTATTAAGCGTCAGCCTGATGGTCAATTTTGTGCCTTGAGTAATACAAGTGGCACTATTAATAATGCTAACGTTAATAATGTTGCCATTATCTGTGATTCCATAACAGCCAGTTTTTCAACTGCTACACAACGTGTTTTGGAAAGTGCTGGCAGCGTATCTTTTACAATAACACTCAGCGAACCTAATGTTGTAAATTCATCTGTTCGCTATAGCATATCTGGTACAGCGACAGGTGGTGGCGTCGATCATAGCTTAAATGTTGCAACCATAAACATCCCGGCGGGTCAGACGCAAGTTACTAGCACATTTAACTTGCGGGAAGATCTACTCGTAGAACCCGATGAAACCATTGTTATAACAATGACTTCACCGGTGAGAGTGGTGGTTGGTACTGTCGCGACGCAAACCATCACCATTGAAGACAATGATTACACTATTGGTGGTGCGGTAACCGGCCTAACCAGTGGCAGCGTAGTGCTGCAAAATAACGGCACTGGTGATTTGACGATTAATGCAGATGGGAGTTTCAACTTCAGCAATGCCATCACTGACGGTGGCAATTATTCAGTCAGCGTAAAAACCCAGCCTATCGGTCATGATTGCCAGGTAACCGGTGGCACTGGCACTGTTGCAGGAAATAATGTAGTCAATGTCGCAGTTACCTGTGAACAAATAACCGTGGCTTTTTCAAGTGGCAGTCAGCTTGTTGCAGAGTCGATAGGTGTTGTCAGTGTTTCTGTAGAGCTAAGTAAAGCAAGCGCATACGATGTTACGGTCCCTTATAACGTGCTCGGAACGGCAAGCAGGTTAAACTTCGAAGATCACGATTTACCGGATTTAGAAATAACAGTTGCCGCGGGACAATTAAGTGCTACACATTCATTTAGCATTACGGATGACCTGATACTGGAGTCTGATGAAACCGTAGAAATTATTTTGGGTGCAGCTGTTAATGCGTTTAATGGAACACAAAACGCGCACGTAGTGACGATCAGGGATAATGACTTTAATTTACAGGCCAGCCCGCAATCACGTTCTGCAGGACTTAGCTGGATTGATACAGGGGCGCCAGTTTATAACCTGTACTATTCCTCTGACCCTAACTTCGAACCGGCTAACTATGCCAGTTATGCCGATGGCACACTGTTAAATAATGTGAGCAGCTTTCCATCGCTTTCCGTGCCGGGATTAGTTAATGAAGTGCCTTTCTATTTTGTGTTAGAAGCGGTTTATAACGATATTACGGTTCAGACGGCTGTGGTTAGTACGGTACCTGAAGAATGGAGATTTAATGGCGTTGTTTTAGCAATGGCAAAAGCTATCGATGGAACGCTTTATGTAGGCGGTAATTTTAACACGGTGAGTGGTGTGCCCCGTGGTAGCTTAGTGGCGATTAATCCAGATGGCTCAATGAATGAATGGAATCCTGATGTGACAGGTTTGGCCCGTACCGTAGAAGCACTAGCTATAGATGGTGACACGCTGTATGTGGGGGGTAGTTTTTCAAAGATTAATGGTGATATTCGAGATAACATAGCGGCGGTATCGCTACCGACAAAGTCTCTAACTAACTGGGCCCCTGATGTAGATGATGATGTATTAGCAATAGCGGTTAATGGGAGCAGGGTATTTATAGGTGGGCGCTTTAATACTGTTAATAATGCAAACTTACGCGGCTTAGCCTCAATAGATGCATTTGATGGGGTAGCTGATCCGATCTGGCCACAGCTTGAGTTCGGTGCTGATGAAGTGCACACTATAAAAATTGATATTAATACGGTCTATGTTGGTGGGAGATTTGATGGATTTAGAAATAAACTTCCCACGCCTAATTTAGCGGCGATTAACCTGGATGGGACAGTTATAGACACATGGCTACCTGAGCCAAATGACCTGGTCAGAGACATCTCAATAGAAGGTGATCAGGTTTATTTAGGTGGAAGATTTAATTTTGTTAGCAATGTTAATCGTAATTTTTTAGCCTCAGTAGGCACGGTTGAAACGCTTGTGCAAAATAGCGGCGACATATTAAGCCCCTGGAATCCAAGCCCCAATAATGATGTCGACTCACTAACTGCTTTTCAAGGGAGTGTTTTTGTAGGCGGTAACTTTAGTAGGGTGGATGACTTTAATGGTTCAAGTATTCTACGCGATGGTATTGCAGAAATCGGAATTGATGGAACGGTTACAAGCTGGCAACCTGTCGTGTCATCAAATGATAATGTGCTCTCTATTTTTGCTGATCCGGAAAATGTTTACTTTGGTGGTAATTTCATTCGAATAGATGGCCGTGCCCGTGATGCATTTGCTGTAGTGGGTCGGGATGGTATTCTAAAGTAAACAGTGAAGTAAAGAAAAGGGGAGCTGTGTACTCCCCGAAAGCTGGGCAGTGACGGATTAGTGATTAAATGCCATTGCATTAAGCGCATAAAACTGTGATTTCACAAAGTTTTTCTTTTTAAGTGCGTCACGTGTTTTTTGTCCGACAATACCATCAGGCTTGAGTCGCAATTTTGTTTGCACATTAATTACGGCACGTCGTGTATTAATACCAAAAGAGCTGTCTGGTGTGAGTTGGGTTTCGTCATGGTTTAATAAAACATATTGCAGAATGTATCATAGACACCCACCCTAAATGTATCATAATGTATCATAGACACCCACCCAAAGTTTGACAAATACACAAGCGTAAGATCACACTAAACAGCATTCCCTGCACCCGCCACCAAGGAGCTGATGATGCCGAAACCCCGTTACGCACAAGTTTCACTTGAAGCCACCCCTTATTACCACTGTGTTTCCCGTTGTGTTCGCCGGGCGTACCTTTGTGGTACAGATGTATCAACCGGTGAGAGTTATGAGCATCGACGCCAGTGGGTTGAAGATAAACTCTATGAGCTTGGTGATATCTTTTCGATCGATATATGTGCTTATGCTATCATGTCAAATCATTATCATCTGGTGTTGCATATTAATCGTAAACTGGCGCAGGGCTTGAGTTTTGATGAGGTTATTGAGACTTGGCATCGTTTGTTTTCGGGCAACGTGATTTCACAAAAATATTGCAAAGGCGATACCTTACTTAAATCTGAGATGGCCTATTTAAAGGAAAAAGTGGATTGCTGGCGTGAGCATTTAATGGACATAAGTTGGTTTATGAGGGTTTTAAACGAAACGATCGCTCGACAGGCTAATGCAGAAGATCAATGCACTGGGCGCTTTTGGGAAGGGCGCTTTAAATCACAGGCCTTGTTAGATGAGTCCGCTTTGCTCGCCTGTATGGCCTACGTCGATTTAAACCCCATCAGAGCTGCTATCGCAGACACTCCCGAAGCATCACAATACACATCCATCAAACAACGTATACAACAAGCACTTAACCCGCAGCATACAAGCACCAACAAAAAATTATTTTCTTTTACCGGAGCATCAAACCAAAACAGCCACGAAGGGCTACCTTTTAACTTTATGGATTATCTAGAGTTGGTTGAAGAAACCGGTCGCACTCTGCGTGATGACAAGCGCGGCCACATCCACCACAATACCCCGGCCATGTTACAGATCCTGGCAATGGACAGTAAAAGCTGGCTATATTTAACTCGTCACTTTGAAAGTCAGTTAAAATGCCTGGTGGGTTCTGTGCATAAAATTAGACAGGTTTGTAAAAAACTCGGTTATAAACGTATTCCGAATTTACGAAGTTGTGCGGCGTTTTTTACTTAAAAATAATCCTCTTGATTGATTTAAAAATCATTAATTCAACTTTAGTTGAAGTTCTGCCGATTCTGGAATTTTTGTTTTTTCAGGTTTTTATTAAGATAATAGTAATTAGAAATTTCATCCGTTGTCTGTGTCGTATTTCAAGGTATTAATTAAGGTCTCAGCAAAAAATATTGTCAGGGTATAAAGTTGGGTGTCTTATTTGTTTTTTTGTCAGGTTTTAAAGATGGGTGTCTTATTTGTTATTATTTGTTATTAAAGATGGGTGTCTTATTTGTTTTTTTATGATATTTCATAAGCGAGTTCATTCAAACAAAACTAAATAAAGGATTTATACTGTTATTATGTCTTATTTCAGATCTCTTATAATTCTCCTGGCTTTCTTTTTTCTTTCATGTAATTCAAATGCAGATAGCTATCAGGTCGTTAATGTTGCGAGTAATGACGTATTGAATGTAAGGAGTGAAGCCACATCAAAATCGTCCCTTGTTGGATCTTTAGAATATAACGCAGTTAATATTATCTTAACGGGTAAAGAGTCCAGGAAAGGAAAATACCTGTGGGTAGAAATTAAACATAATAATATCGTCGGTTGGGTTAATTCAAAATATATAGAAAAACAAACTTCCAGGGGGGTGACTCAGGTTGCAAAAATTCAGGCACAGGGATTTGAAAACTTAACGTGTAACGGCAGCGAACCTGACTGGTTTATGACACTTGATCCCGCTAAGAAAACTCTTGAGTTAGAATCAATTTCATTCGAAAAGATATTTTTTGCTTCACTGGAAATCAAACCATCTAAAAATAATACTAATAAGTGGTTTGTGAATGCGAACTCAAATAACGGTGGTGAAAAACTAAGTATTTCACTGATTGAGACAAATCAGTGCAGTGTTGATATGTCAGATTTTACATACAAATATGCCATTAATATCAATAGAGAAAACAATGGAGTTTATAGCGGATGTTGTAACAGAATTGAGGGTAAGCAGTAACATAGATTGAGCAACTGGTTTTTTAATGATAAAAAATGCTAACAGAAGGTTTTTTAAATATGTGTCTATTCAATTTGTATTAATTCACACATTAAGTTGAATAAAAAATAAAAATAAATTACAAAATTTCCCGCACAAGATTTTTAATCACCATTTTTGATTGATTGCCTTCGTGCTTAGTTTCCACCGTCATATTGAATCTGCAGAGCTCACCCGTGGGTGTTAAAACCGTGAGATCATTAATATCCGCAGAGGAATTCATGCGGTGTCGTGAGTATTGCGGGCCGTACTTTCGCGCAGGCAATTGAGTATTGATGAATGCCTCGATATTTGAAGCGCCCCGGATATCACCAAAAGGTGAGGCCGTTGACCACAATGCATCCGGATGAAAAAGGCTAGCCGCACCACTACCATCACGCCTGTCAACACAGTCGAGAAACCGCATTAAAAGCAATCGGCTGGAGTTTCGCGCTGCATAGCTTGTATGAAGCAAGGCGTGTGCCTTTTCAGAATTCGGTTCCTTCAGTTCTTTGGTATACAGTTTTTGAACGTCCTGATTTTCATATGAGCGCCGTCGCGGTGCATGCGTGTCTATTTTATAAATGGCCTGCATGCGCTTTTCCAGTACATGAGGATCCAGAGATTTCGGTTCACCACCGCCGCCGAGACAACCACCAACACAGGCCATAACTTCAATGGCAACGTACTCATCTCGCCATGTTTCTGTCTTCAGCATCTGTTGCGCGGCTGCTATGCCATTGCATATGGCGACCTTGCCTATACCGGGAATTTCAGCTGTTTTTATAATTTTATCTACGCCGCGAAGTTGTTGCCATTCCAGTGGAAGTGAGAATGTTTTGCCAATGAGATGGGAAGCGGTTCGCACTACCGCTTCCATAACGCCGCCTGAGGCGCCGAAAATCTGTCCGGCACCTGTACTCTCTCCAAGCGGGTTATCGAATTCTCCCGCTTCCGGTAATGCGCCAAACGCAATTCCCCGTGCCCTTATCATTCTGGCCAGTTCACGCGTGGTGAGTACATGATCTACATCACCCGCAACACCAGGTCGCGCTGCCTCATCTTTTTTGGCGGTGCAGGGCATTACACTGACCACGTAGGGCTCGGTTTTTCCCGCTGCAAATTCAGGGCCGAGTGCGCGTGTGAAGGCGCCCCGTTTGGTGAGTGCGCCATGCATTTGCTGTGGAGATTTTGCTGTGCTCAGGTGTGGCAGAAGATCGGGTCGGTTTATCTCCACCCAGTTAACCCAGCCCGGACAGCAGGACGTAAAAAGTGGTAAGTGCTTCGGGCTGTTATCCTGGTTTTTATTCTGATTCTGAAGGCGTGTTAAAAATTCTGTGCCTTCTTCCATAATCGTTAAATCAGCGGCAAAATTGGTATCGAACACATAATCAAAACCCAGTTGCCTAAGCGCATTAATCAGTCGACCGGTACTGACGGTTCCCGCTTTCATTCCGAACTCTTCACTTATAGCAATGCGGGTTGCAGGCGCAACCTGTACGGCGGATACATGTCGATGAGCGTCAAGGGTGTGAAGAACATCGTGCCAGTGGGGCGTTTCGATCAAAGCACCAACGGGGCAGACAAGTGTGCATTGGCCACAGGAAATGCACGAGGTGTCAGCCAGTGATTGGTCGAAAACAGTGACTGGTAAACGGCCTGATCCTCGCTCCGCAAAGCCGATAATGTTTTGTTGTTGCCCCTCATCACCACAGGCTTCAACGCACAGGCCGCATTCAATACACTTTGGTAAGTCGCGCCAGATACTCGGTGATGTGTGGTCAGTTAAAGGATGTTCTGGATGTTGGGCTGAACCTATCGGAATTTTTTCCCAGCCGTCTTCCAGTTGATTTTCACTTACAAAACTCTGCAACTGACAAGCCCCGTTGACTTCACAGCGCATACAATCATTCGGGTGGCGTGCCAGTAGCCACTGGACATCTGTTTTGCGAAACGCCTGCAATGCTTTGGAGTCCGTCACTACAATATCACCGTCATTCGCTCGGGTGGCGCAGGCGGGTACGGGACGGGTCTGGCCTTCAACGTTCACAAGGCACAATCGACAAACCGCATGCGAGGGCAGGCGTGGATAGTGGCAGAGCGTAGGAATATGCACGCCAGCTTCCCGAGTAGCATCGAGTAATGTCGAGCCTTCTTTCAGTTCGACTGATCTGTTGTTAACAGTAAGCCTGATCATTTGTATTTAAGTCATAGCGTTTTGTTAAAGTGTTGCAAATAAAAAAGATTAATTTATTAACGTTTAATAGTAAATATCATCGATAATTTCAGTCAAACATTTCAGGCATTATGAATGCCTAAAGGGTATCATTGATAAGACATATATAGTTCACGTCCACTATGTAATAGATGGCATAGTTAGCGGCTAGTTATTAACTTTTTGATTAGCCATTTAGGTGCAGCTATTCGAAAAGCATCTTCTAAAATTTTCGATATCAGATTCCAATCTACGGGAATTTCGTCAGCAGTGTCAAGATATATTCCTAACCAATCACTAAAATGCCCAGCAGAACTTGTATGAGGATGAAAAAACTGCTCTGGTTTATTGCGCAGTAAATCATTCTTAAAGTCCGGGTATACGGGACACCACAAGGAGGCGCGGCCATGATGGTGACTGTCGTGATAATAGCATATGGTTTTTTTGTTTGGCGTAAAAAAACAAATGGTACCGCCGGGGCTCGGCTTTTCATCAGTCTGTGGAAGTGCGAGTACAATTTCACGTAATTGATTTAATGCATGGATTGCCATTGGTATTTTACTTAACGAATTGTCAGTTCAATACATCGAAACGGATAATTGTAATGTTGTAGACGATAATGTGGCGATGGTCGTTGATCTTGTTGCTTTTAATTTATAAATTTTCTAGAAACAGACACCACGCGCATATCACAAAAAGGTGTGCGCACGGTGCTGTTTTACAGGCGAAGGCTTCAAGTTATACTAATTTAATGTTGCTGAGTAGCGGCCTCTAATACACAGCTTGCCAGGTCATGTGAGTTACGTGCCAGGTCATCGACTGACAATAAACCCACCATTGTATTGTTGTGATCTGTCACGGCTAAGCGACGTACGTGGTTACTCATCATTAAATTTGATGCAGCTGTGATATCCTGGTCATCAAAGCAGGTTGTTACATCTTTTGTCATAACTTCTTCTACTTTTGTCCAGCCGGCACCTCGGCCTATAGCGATGACTTTACAGCAAATATCACGATCGGTAATCATACCAACGATTTCATTGTTATCAATAACGGGTAATACACCAATATGCAGATCATGCATTATATGAGCAGCTTCTTTTGTTGATGTGGTGGGGGAAATGCTTACCACGTTCGTGCTCATTATGTCTTTGATTTTCATTTTATTGCTCCTAATGTTTCATCAGGTTAACAGTTAGTTTTTAATTAATGAATTGCTTGCGAATGCTCTAAAATGGTTCCCGCAAGTTCATGTGAAACGTGTGCTATATCATCAATTGAAATTATGCCTGAAATTGAATCAGCTTCATCCAGAACCGCAAGGCGACGAATATTATGAAGTTTCATGATTTGTGCGGCTTCATCTATATCCTGATTTTCATTGCAAGTATAAACTTCTTTGCTCATAACCTTTTGTACTTCCGTAGATTGTGGATCGCGACCAATAGCAATAGCAAATACACTAAGGTCACGGTCAGTAATAATCCCTACTAGTTTTCCATCGTCGACAACAGGTAGTGCACCGACATTGAGATTGCTTAATGTTCTGGCGGTTGCTCTTAAAGATGAAGTAGGCTTGATGGTTTCGACTTTTGTCGACATTATTTCCTGAACTCTCATGGTTATCTCCTTACAGTTTAGTTATTGACACATTTAATAGTTAATTGTTGTGTTACATGGAAAATACAGACACAAAACCTAGTATCTGTATAACTTAATATGCAAATGAGCATGTTGTTCTCTGTCAAGTAAACACGGTATAAATCAATACGTTATGCAGTTGTTTGAGTGATATTAACTGACTGATTTGTAAGGAGGGTAAAGTCTTGGTTTGCAGGTTGTTTTGTTTTAATAGGGGCTGATTTTCACCATTATATAAACGACTAATATCATATATATAAAATTTATCGGTTTTGCTGTGGCGAACTTAATAAAATTAAAGTTTGCAGGCGGAAAATACAGGGTTTTTAAAGGGGGGGTATTGTAGTTGTGGTGAGTTGATTGTACTTGGATTTACGGTAATATTTTCTGGATTTCAGCCTCAAGTTCAGCAATGGAAAACGGTTTTGTAATAACATGTTGCGAAGAAAAACTTTCTGATTGTGAGAATGTATTGAGCGGATACCCTGACATCATGATTATTTTAATGTGTGGAAAACTGGATTTGATTTTTGTCGATAAATCAATACCCGTCATGCCCGCTGGCATAACTATATCGGTGATGACAATGTCAATGTTATTTGTGTTCTGCTGTAACTTTTCTAAGGCATGCGGTCCGTCCTGTGCCTGAATAACTTTATGCCCCAGACTCTCAAGCATCTGTGTAATAGTTTTAAGAATTTCGGTATTATCCTCTACAAGTAGTATGGTTTTATATTCGTTAGCGACAAGCGTCGATTCACTTAAACTGTTTTCATTATAGATCTCAGCACCATCCATCGGTAAATAGAGGTAGACAGTTGTACCATGACCGACTCGACTAGAAATATTGACGTGACCATTTGATTGCTTAATGAAACCATAGACCATGCTGAGCCCTAGCCCGCTACCTTCCCCAACTTCTTTTGTTGTGAAAAAGGGCTCTACAACTTTATTAAGATTCTCTTCATTTATTCCACAGCCTGTATCTGTGATCGCAATAAGTAGATACGATCCGACGGCTTCTTCTTCACTGGTGATAAATGACACTCCGTCTAGTTCCACATGTGAAAGGTTTATTGTCAATTTCCCCCCTTGTTTCATCGCATGACGAGCGTTGATTGCAATGTTTAAAATAGCATTAGTTAACATGCTGCTATCGACAGTTAATATTTGTGGTTTATTATCACAACTAAGCTGAATATCGATATCCTCGCCAAGAACAGGTGTAATAAGCTTGAGTGTGCTATGAATAAATTGTATTGCATCAATGCTTTCCGGTTTTAACACCTGGTTACGGGCAAAGGACAACAAACTTTTTACAAGAGATGAGCCCTTTTCTACCGCAGTAATAGAGGTATTAAGGTGCTCAATAACGCGATGATTTTCTGCAGCGGCCTGTTTGGCAAGCTCCATATTTCCTAAGACGATTCCAAGTAAATTATTAAAGTCATGGGCGAAACCACCGGTAAGCTGGCCAATAGCTTGCATGCGTTGAGCTTCAAGAATACGTTTTTCCCTGGCGACTAAAAAGGAAACATCTTTATGAGTGAATAAAAATAGACGTGGCGAAGATGCGCCAATCTCTCGAATATTAGCAACAAACCAGCGATTTTTATTCTCACTGTGGCAGGGGTATTCAGCTTCAAAAAAAGAAATGTCTTCAGACAATATATCTTGAATGCCAGTTTCAACTTTTTGAGCAATTTCGTCACCTTTTTTAGATGCTGCGAAAACGGCTGAAAAGTAGTTTGCCCCTTTGCCCGTTTTGTCCGAATGCCCAGAATTTCCTAATCTAAATTCGTCCCATGCCTTATTAACGTACAAAATGAGGCCGGTTTCATCAACAATTGCGACATTTTCAGTCATTGCGTCAATAGTGTTTTGAATGCCTATGTCTAACATAACCTATCCAATCCTGTAAAGAATGTAACGCTTATTTAGTGAGTTTGAAACGATTAGTGTTGGGTTCAGTTGACCGATATTTTGCGTGGCCATAGAGACATTATAGCTAAGCATTACAAAAAAGCTGCGCAATAGTTTTTGGGTTTGTTGGAACAATCGGTTAGAGGTTCTATTCATTTTTATCACTAAATGCTTTCCAGGGATGTTTTTTAACTGTTTTTTCTGCTTCATTAACGTGGTGATCTGAAAAGATAGCGCTTATTGCAACGAGTATAGAAAAGCCAATGGCTGTTAATATGCCTGTTTTAAAACCAAGCATACTAATGCAGGCAATTAGTATAATAATGAATAACAGACTAAAAACTGTTATTACTATAAGAGGTGATTGTTTCTTAGATAGCCTGCCGTTAATCTTTTTATTGAGTGTTTTTGATACTACGTTATTTCCGCGCACACCTGTTTTATTTGTTTTCATTGTTCTTCATCCTTTAGGGTCGTGTTTGGGGGGGCACATGTCCCATTCTTGGGTGATTTGAGAAATGGCTTTGTTAACGGGGTTGCTCGTCTGGCTCACCTGTATTTATATTAAGGAAGCTATTTAGTGCGGTAGCTTTTTCTAGCTGGTTTAAGGTTTTTTCTCAACCCACCACAAAGAGACAACACCTGTTACCACAAGTATAGTAGCCAGGAGGTAACCCAGGGTATCTGGAATAAAAATGCGAAAGCAAATCAGGCCATAATGATTAAGGCCGGGCTAACCAGAGCAAATAATCTGAACATGTTTGACCCTTTTTAGGCTATTAACGCATAGACTCAGTTGAACGAGTCATTTAATAAACCGTAAATAAACCGGACTACTATAACAACATAATAAAAGAGGGTTGAGTGTAACTACTTACTCGGATCACGCTCTATTTATATCAAATGTGCCGACCTATAGAAATTTTGTTTTTCTGTTACGAGTAAAAGCAACTAAAGCAATAAGACCAGACCCGAATAACCAAATCGCTGCAGGTACAGGAACGATTGTTGTTCTAACCATGTACGAACCAAAACCGTAGTGAGTGTCTGAACTGATAAAACGATTTGCATCGACACTGTATTCCGTACCATTGACAACGGTCCAGCCTTCTGCAATTGATCTGCTCGTGCCGGCTAAGCGCAAATTATTGTCTTCATCTAAATATAAACCACTGGTAAATGAAAAGCCGCTTTCTGAATATGTTGGGCCAAATAAGTCCTCAAAGTAATTAACATCAGAATCCTGATTGAAATAGGCTTCGCCATTCTGAGATGAGGAAAAATTTAAATTAGTATCGGTATTATAATAGCCTGGAAATAAGGTCCCAAACAAATTTTCTACTTCAGCATTAGTCGCATGTCGCCATTCAGGATTAGCTGTTAGGGCATCATTATAAGTCATCGACGTAGTGAGATTTAAATCTAGCCAATCTAAGCCACTTATATCATCAGTTGTATAGCTGCCATTGTTAATGAGTGCGGCATTTACACTGGTTGATAGAACTAATATAGAAGTCGTTATTAAAAATTTCCAAAACATCATGTTGATCTCCGTTTCGCTTTGTAATAATTGTAATGAATTTTATCGATAACTGGAGGAATTGTATCATATTCGTAAACGCTTTTTTCAAAAACGAATAAAGTTATATATTTGATTGTTGTTAGCGGTTTCAATATGTGAACGTAAGTGTTATGTGTGTTGTTGTTATAAGTTCCTAATTTCATTATGATTTATGATGAGGTATGGTTTTTAGCCTATGTTGATATCTCATAGCTTGATTGAACAAACCCAGATGAATAGGATTTAGATTCAATATGTTTTAGTTTAATATCATGTCTGGTTTTACCAAATAAAGGCAGGCCTTCGCCGAGTAGAACAGGTATTTTAGTAATCGTAATATCTGTTAAAAGGCCCTCATTGATAAAGGATTGGATCGTCTTTCCCCCGTCAATATAAACACGCTTACTTCCATCGTTTTTTAGTTCTGTTACTAATTGTTTTAAAGAACCCGAGTAAAGTTCGATCTTGCCTTGAAGTTGGGCGGGTATTGTTTTTAAAGTTTTACTCAAAACGATGACACGTTTATCTTCATAGGGCCAATTGGGAAAGCTCATAACCATTTCCATACTGTTTCTACCCATGACCATACAATCCACCGTAGTTGAAAATTTTTTATAACCGTAATCCTCTTTTCCGCTGGAGTTATCCGCTTCCATTAGCCAGTTAATGTCGCCATTAGTTCTGGCAATATAACCATCTAAACTCGTTGCGATAAAAGCGGATATTTTCATGATAGCTCCATTTATATTAACACTTAACCGCTAACTAAATTCGTAGTTTGTTTTATGTGTCGGTTACGTTTGAGTGTTTTTGTTAATCAGGGATATTTATTGTCCCACTAATGTCTATGAATGTTTTTTATGGGTTCAACATGAATTGAAATATCCGATACGCCATATTCTTCCTCGATAAGGGACTCTACGTTCGTGGCGATGTTGTGTGAATCTGTGGTTGATAGTTCTGGGTCTACCGAAATAACTAAATCAACCGATTTTTCGCTTCCAATCCAACGTGAGCGAACTCTATTGACTTCACGAACGCCTTGAACCTCCTGAATGGTTTTAGTTAGCAGCTCAGGGTCTAATGCAAATTGGTCGACGAGAATTGGGAAAGCTCTTTTAAATAAACTATAGGCCAGGTAAAACACAAGCAATGAAACACCAAGTGCACAAGCTCGATCAAGCCAGACATATCCCATAGCGGATAGTTGCCATCCAGCTATGATTACAAGGGTTGTCAATACATCTGAAAAAGTATGCGTAGCATCGGCAAGCAGTAAATCGGATTTTAATTTACGAGACCATTTACGCTGCCAGATTGCCAGTGCTATGTTTATGACTAACACAACCAGCATTACACCTAGCCCCCAAGCTGAATTTTCAACTTCAGTGGTATCTTTAGTTATTGCGTGCATTGCAAGTTCAAATGAAAGTACAACTAGCAACGATGCAAGAAAAAATACAGCTAAGGTTTCGAATTTACGATGCCCATAAGGGTGTTCTCGATCTGGGGGTGAGCTGGATACCTTAATAACAATCCACGCTACAATATTGTTCACAACATCTGTCAGCGAGTGTATGGCATCGCCAACAATTGCGAGTGAACCTGTGGACAGGCCCACAAGCAATTTAGCCAATAAAACAGTGGCGTTAACAGCCCCTTCAATCAATATAACTTGCTGAATTTTCTGATCACGTTGAAGGCTATTATTCAAAATAAATTAACTCTGTTTAATGATGTTTTTCACCTAACGATTAGATAAAAATTGTCGCGGTTTTGTTGTGTCAGCTTAATGAGTCAGCTAATTGTTAGTGTCATGCATTGATATAACGGTTTTGCTTTTAACTGAATTTTCAAGGTGTCTGTTTCGTACCGTAATATAATCAGGGAAGGAGAAAAATGCTTCCATTTTCTGCTTGCTGGGAAATTCTATTGTAAATACTCGGTTAATCTTATCTTCTGTTTTAGATAGTAAAACTTCAGAAACCTTAAAGTCGTAGCCAAAAGAGCCACCAAATTCTTTAAGTATGGGCAGCATTGCCTCTCTGTATCTTTGGTACTCGGCGTCATCTATTACATTAAGGCCCATTATTCTTTCAAACATCTTTTTTCCTTTGTAAAGTTTTGAATTGGTTTTTAATAAAATGTAACGAATCAATCTATTATAAGTAGCATCCATTATATGGATGGATACACATTTACGCTATGTCACGTTTTGAAATGATCATGTTATCACCACGCTTTGCAGAGATATAACCTTCATCAGTAGAGGCTATTTCGGCACCATCTTCAAGGTCTTCATAAATAGGAACGAGTGAAGAAATACCAAGCACTTTCTAGTAAACCATTTCGCCTGATGCGGCTTTATAACGCATCGCGTAGTTTTTCTTACCTATTTTCAGAGCTTTGTCATAAGCCTCAGATATTGACAGGGCTTGAACCAAAATGGTGTTTGTCCAGGTAAGGCAGCGCCTGTTTGGATTGCGTTTGTCCTTTCCCACAACCTCTGCTCTTTCAACTATGTCCGCAAGAAACCAGTCGCCATTATTTTTGATTATGTTTTTCATGCACGAGCTTTGCCTTCATGTTGGGGTAATATAATCCGGACACCCATCTTTAATTTACCAGAATATAATCCGGACACCCATCATAGTATAACCCAGACACCCATCTTTAATTTACCAGGGATTTACCTGGAGATTTACCTGGACACCCATCATAAGTTTGACAAATAAAAAACACAAGCGTAACGTCATTTCAACAAATTGAATCTCAGTCATATCAAGGAGTGATGATGCCAAAGCCACGCTATACTCAAGTTTCACTGGAGGCCACACCATACTATCATTGCGTCTCTCGCTGTGTGAGGCGAGCTTATCTCTGTGGTAAGGATGTATTAACTGGTAAATCTTACGCGCATCGCCGGCAATGGGTTGAAGACAAAATACAGTACTTAAGTTCAGTCTTTGCCATTGATGTATGTGCCTACGCCGTCATGTCAAATCATTACCATGTTGTCTTGCATATTGATCAAGGCAGTGCTCAAAATTGGCGTTTTGAAGATGTGCTCAACCGGTGGCATCAACTATATTCTGGCAACCTGCTGTCACATCGATATGTACAGGGGCACCCACTGGGTAAAGCTGAATTGAAAACACTGGAGGAGACGGTCAACGTCTGGCGCAAACGTCTAATGGATATCAGCTGGTTTATGCGAGTGCTCAATGAAGGCATCGCCCGTCAGGCCAATGCAGAAGATGAGTGCAGTGGGCGTTTCTGGGAAGGGCGCTTCAAATCACAGGCGCTGCTCGATGAGGCGGCACTGGCAGCTTGTATGACCTATGTCGATTTAAACCCCATCCGTGCGAACATGGCAAACACCCCTGAAACCTCGGCACACACCACCATAAAACAACGCATCGCGTATGCAAAAAAAAGCACACAACCCAATGTATTAACGCAACAGCCACCGTCACTACATCCCTTTGCTGGCAACCCTGGAAAAAATAACCCGAAGGGAATGCCTTTTAAACTGACGGATTATATCGATCTCGTCGACTGGTCTGGCCGAATACTCAGAAGCGATACAGGCGCTATGGTATCTAGTGCAGCCCCACCGATACTACAACGTTTAAATATCAAACCAGAAAAATGGCTTCATATAAATCAGGCTTTTGAAGCCACCTTTAAAAGTTTTGTTGGATCAGCGAAGAGTCTAAAAAAGGTATGCGAAAAACTCAATTACCAACGCTCACCTGGCTTGAGTAGTTGCGAGCGTTATTTTACATGATGTATATATGGTTTAATTTAAGAAACAATAATTCAATGCTTGGTTGAGTCTGCTTGTGTCAGGATTAATCCTGGGTATTGTGTTTTATTTTTATTGAAGTGTTATTTCTAGTGTTATTCAATGGTTCTGTTTTTTATTTGTTGGTTTTAAATTTTATCTAAACTTGGTAACTGTGTTTTTTAAGTTGAGTGTCCATTTTTTTTTACGTTTTGAGTTACTGTTTTTTCATAATTACTTGAGCTTTCGCGAATAAGTCATTTTTAATATCAACTGGCCTCGTCAGCTAATAATTAGCTTCAGCTCGAATGTGCTTTTACGCACTGAAGCTTGAATGTGTTTTATGCTATAGTGTCTACTGTATCAGACAAAATTAGCAGAGGTCGCTTCATATGCAGTCAACACTCGCTTTTCATAATAAAGCAGTAGAGGTAACATTGTCTAAATCTGCGTTTGAACAAAGCTGTGTACTTGATTCGGTATTGTTAATTGAAATACAAATTTATTTTAGTTGTTTGCTTGGCAAGCGTCTGGCATTTTATAGTGAGAAACCCCTGAAAGGCATCTGGCAACTTTCAGGTGATGAGATTGCGGTTGCGCTAAAAGATGCACAGCCGTTATCTGAGGCTTTATATGTGCGTTTTAATACCGTAATGACTAAAGACTGCCCGGTGGGTGATTATATCGGGCCACCGCCGGTTACGGATTTTCCGATTAATAATCAGAAACCCTATGTCCCAAACTGGTTGCATATTGATTTTAAAAATGGGCAATGGACAGGGCAATATGGCTGGAATGCCAGTGATAAAAAATTTTCTAATACGAAACAGGTCAGAGGTGAAGCGCTCAATTCTTGAAAATATTTTTTGACCAACAATAAGTGCTATATGCTTTCGCTTCATCTAGATTAGCTTATGGCTTTACTCCTCCCCCCCTCAATAAATCCCTGTAAAAAATTTAAATGCGAAACCTCATTGCTACATGCCACATTAAAGCGCATCCATTGGGATGGTTCCTGGTGAGGGCGAAATAAATTTCCCGGTGCCAGCATTATGCCTTGTTGTGCGGCGTGTTTACTCATTTCAATAATGTCCAGGTGTTCAGGCATTTTCATCCATAAAAACATTCCGCCTTCTGGTTCAATATCAGCCTGCATGCCCAGTTTATCAAAGTTGTTTAAGGCTGTTTCTCTGCACTGCTGTAATTTTTTATGCAACTGGTTGAGGTGTTTTCGATATTGTCCGCTGCTTAGCATCTGGTAAATCATACGTTCATTCACTTCTGACGTAGTTATGCCGGAGAGTAATTTTAAATCGGTGAGTTGCTGAATAATTTCTGTGGATGCAGCGATGAAACCAACGCGCATGGAGGCTGAAATGGTTTTTGAATAACTGCTGATATAAATGACACGCTGCAGCTGGTCTAGCGTTGCCAACCGACTTATTTTTCCTGGATGAAAGTCACCAAATACATCGTCTTCAATTATCATCATATCTGCCTGTTCTATTAACTGGAGCAGACGGTAGGCTACCGCCTGACTAATACTGGCACCAGTGGGGTTGTGCAAGATGCTATTGGTAAAAAATACTTTGGGTTGGTGTGTCTTAATTAATAATTGCAGCAGTTCAATATCCGGACCCTCAGGTGTCCAGGGGACCCCCACCACTTTCGCGCCATAGGACTTTAAGGTACCGAACAGAATAAAATACCCCGGGTCATCAACGAGTACTGTGTCACCGGGGCGAATAAATAATCGCGCAATTAAATCCAGTGCATGGCTAGCGCCCATGGTGAGTAAGATTTGTTCACTTGCCAGATTAATCTGATGTTCAGCAAGTCGCTGCTGAATTTGTTGGCGTAGTGGCCGGTAGCCTGAGGGGGTGCCGTATTGTGTAAGATAGCCCGCAGGTTTCTGGGCCAGATTGCGCAGACTCTTTTGAATGCCAGCACTGTTCATCCACTCCACCGGTAGCCAGCCTGCACCGGGTAAAAGTTGAGGCTTTAATGGGTGGGTGTCCTGATTACTCTGGCTATTGTTGGGTGTCTTGATAGATTTGTTGATCGCTTCTGATGGGTGTCCTGATAGTTCTGATAGTTCTTCTGATGGGTGTCCTGATAGTTCTGCTGATAGTTCTCCTGGCTTAGTTTTATGATGGGTGTCCAGGTAATGCTGTTTATAGCTGTTGGGTGAGCCAAGTGCATTTCGTAATAACCATAAAACATCCATAGCACGCTCAAGTTTTACCGGTGCATCTGTGTGGCTAATTGGTATTGAGCGCGATGCAACATAAAAACCTGATCCGGGACGGGAGTGTAGGTACCCAGCCGCGACAAGTCGGTCATAGGCCTGTACCGTGGTAAAACGGCTGACATTATGGGAGGTGCTGAAATTGCGGATAGATGGCATGGCATTGCCGGTGCGAAGGGCTCGGTTGTCTATCAGTGTGCAAATGCCCTGTATGATTTGCTCGGTCAGCGGGGTGTCAGATGATTTGTCGAGGGTGATGATCATGCTCATGGCCGGGGGTGCTCAAAATGTGTATCGGAGTTTGTACCAGTACAGTCAAATAATTATCAGCCTAACTGTACATGTATTGTCTTTTTATTAGAGGGTAATGTATCGCTTTAACAGGAGACAGGCAATGCCAATTTCAACATTAGTGACGAGTCGCAGTAATAAAGAATTATCAGGTTTACTTTTAGGCTTGCTGGCAATTGCCTGCTTTAGTGTCACCCTGCCTGCCACGCGGTTGGCGGTGAGTGCGTTAGACCCTACCTTTGTCGGACTGGGGCGCTCATTACTGGCGGCGGTGCCCGCACTGGCATTAATTTACGGATTAAAAATTGCGCTCCCTACGCGCAGGCAGTGGCAGGGCATTACCGTTGTAATGTTAGGTGTGGTGATCAGTTTCCCCTGGTTAACCTCAATGGCGATGCAAAATGTAAGCGGTGCCCAGGGAGGGATTGTGGTGTCGATGCTGCCATTGTTCACCGCCATTGCCGGCGCGTTGCTGCTGCGTCAGCGCCCATCTGTGGGGTTCTGGTTAATGGCGGTTTTAGGCAGCTCTCTGGTTGTTGTTTATCTGCTGTGGAGTCGTCATGGGCAATTACAAAGCAGTGAATTTATTTTACTCGGGGCCTCTATACTGTGTGCCATTGGCTACGCGCAGGGGGGGAAACTTGCCAGTGAAATTGGCGGCATTGCGGTAATTTGCTGGGCTATTGTGTTGTCCGTTCCGTTTACCATTATTCCAGTGGCCCTTAGCTGGGAAAATAATCAGGTCAATGATGTGCAGATAGTGATGCACTGGCAGGCATGGGCCGGATTTATTTATGTGAGTTTTATCAGCCAGTGGTTGGCTTTTATTTTCTGGTATCGGGGGCTTGCATTAGGGGGCGTTATTCGGGTGAGTCAGGTGCAGTTAATACAGCCCTTTTTAACGCTATTTGTTGCGGCCTTATTGTTAGGCGAGTCTATTAGTTTTGTGATGATTGTGTTTTGTGCTGCGGTGGTTTTAAGTGTGGCGATGGGTCGTAGAATGCCGGTTTATCAATAGGGGCAGGCTAATCAGGTCTGCATAGCATTTCCTTTGATTAGCCTGTCTCAAAATTGATTAGCGATTTGATTAACCCCGTAAAGGTTAAATCAACTGCGATTTAACCAATTACTAACAGCTTGTATTAACTCGGCATTTTTGCCAGTAAAAAAGTGGTTTGCATCTTTGGTGATAACCTGAGAATAGTGCGCGTTTTTAGCGGCGGATTGTTTACGTGCTTTAGCTGAGTTAAGAATCGAGTCTAAATCATTGCTGCCATATATATCCAGCATAGGAATATTAATTTGTTTTAACGCGCTTATATTGTCCATGCGTTTGTCTTTACTGCTACCCGGCATTCCGATGGCGACGAAGCCCTTAACAGGACTATCTTTTGTGTTTGACAGGTAATAAGCACTCATGGTTGAACCCAGGCTGTGGGCAATAATTACGATATTGTTAATGTTTTTTTGTTTAAGAAAATTTATTGCAGCATTTATTCTGGGGGCGATACCATCAAATGTTTTCGCATATTCGCTGTAGTCGACATCATTGGCCAACACCGGCATCTGTATGGATAAGGTGCTCCAGCCTTTTTCTGGTAGAGAAGTACGCAGGGGCAGAATGACTTCTTCCCAGTTCGGGTGTACGCCGGAGCCGTGAATGATAATTGCGCCGCCTTTGACCTTCGGGGTTTGAGCTTCAGTATAGATTGAAAGAATTTTATGATTTTTGATGGCTAGCCATTCGGCCTCGCCATCGATGATGTAGTCGACAATCTGATCGGCCCAGCGTTGTTCTTTGGCCAGGTCAGATGCATTTGCTACTGAAATAAATAACTGGAAAAGGCTAAAAAATAATACGAGTAAATTTTTCATAGGTTTAACCTGACATTAATTTTATATTGTTAAATTTAAGTATACATGGTTTCTAATTTAAAGGAGAAGTAAATGAAGTTAACTATATACCAGGTGGATGCATTTGCAAATAAAGTGTTTGAGGGAAATCCGGCGGCGATTTGTCCGTTACAGAAATGGTTGGAGGATGATGTAATGCAAAACATTGCAGCGGAAAATAACCTTTCGGAGACGGCTTTTTTTGTGCCAACGGATAGCGGTTACCGCATCAGATGGTTTACCCCTGTACATGAAGTTGATTTGTGCGGGCATGCAACCCTTGCAGCGGCACAGGTGATTTTTCAGCATATAGAAAAAGATAAAAGTGAACTGCACTTTGAATCAAAAAGTGGAATTTTATCGGTGAGTAAAAATAGTGCGGTCAGTGATGCGGCCAGTAATGTAACCAAAAATGCGCAGAGACTGGTTATGGATTTTCCATCCCAGGCGCCTTCTGTTTGTGCCACACCTCAGCTCATTGTCGATGCATTTAAAACAACGGCGCTAGCGTGTCTACAGTCCCAGGATTATATTGTGGTTTTTGATAGCGTAGAAAGTGTACAGAATGCCAATCCAGATATGTCACTCCTCAGGCAGTTAAATTTACGAGGTGTCATCATTACTGCACAGGACACCAGAGCTGAAAGTGAATTGGATTTTGTCTCACGGTTTTTCGCGCCCAAATATGGAATCGATGAAGACCCGGTAACCGGTTCGTCCTTCACACAGTTAATCCCCTACTGGTCGGAAAAGCTGGATAAAAATGTTTTATCAGCTAAACAGGTTTCCAGACGCGGAGGTGAAGTGGCCTGTGAGTACAAAGGTGAGAGAGTGAGTATTTCAGGTAAGGCAGTGCAATATCTGGTGGGTGAAATTGAGATATAAATCAAGCATGAAAAGCTAAGTATCTATTGTTTCACCAATGAAAAAGTGAATTTCATAAACAGGGGGTAATTTAATCGACAGATAGAAGTTAAGCTAATTTGTAAATCATAATATAGAGAAATTACAATGTCGAAAATATTAAAGATCAATCTAGAATTAATCAATATCTGGCTAAACTATGTGCTTGATACCGTTTATGCATCAGTGAAAAAAATACTATTTATTATGATGTGTCTGAATTCATTGACAGTGTTTGCGGACAATGAAAATGGCGCGGATGTGGAGTGGTACCCGATTGCGGAAAATGTGTATCAATTGCGTTACGAGCATCACTATACAATGTTTGTAAAAACTGACAAAGGTATCGTTGCATTTGATCCGATATCGACAGATGCGGCTCAATATATGGTGAAGGCAATTCGTCAGGTGTTTCCGGACACGAAACTGAATTCGATCATATATTCACACCGGCATGAGGATCATGCGAGCGGTGCCAATATTTTGCGCAAGGCATTTGGTAAAGATGTTCCAATTATTGCCCATCAAAGAACGCTTGCATACTTTAAGGATAATTTAAACGAAGATATACCATTGCCAACCACAATAGTCGACGACAGTGGTAAAACACTACGTTTAGGTGACACGGATATAGAGTTGCATTATCTTGGATATGGACACACTAATACGATGTTGGTAGCACGACTGGATAAACAGAAATTAGTATATGTCATCGATTTTGCAAGCCATGATTCAGTAGGCTGGAGATATATGCCAAACTGGCCGCTGGATGAAATGATTGCAATGCAAAAAAGGTTGCTAAAGCTTGATTTTAACAAGGTTGCATTTGGTCACGGTCGTGCAGGGCCAGGCGATAAAGAAACGATAAAGCGGCAAATAAAATATTATGAAAACTTGATAAAGGAAGCTAAGCAGGGTATAGCAGATGGTTTGAGCGAAGATGAGACAGTTGAACGTGCCGTAAAAAGACTGGCACAGTATAGGGGCTGGGGAAATTATGACTACTGGTTTCGGATGAATGTAAGAGGGGCTTATCGATGGGTGGAAGAGAATGCTTAAACAGGGACAGACGTAATTTTATGAAAAAGTAAACTTTATACTATTAAATAAATGTATCAGGCTTTGTCATCTCGATAATTTTATTCTGAATGGTTTTATTTTAGATGATATTATCGGGGACGATAGCTTGAGGTTTATAAGTTTATTGTAGTCATATAATGAGAGCTTAAAAAATTAATTAATAACAGTGCGTACTGAATTTTTATTATGTCAAATAAGTATCAATATTCGCAGTACAAAAATCTATATAAACGCGAGCTATACGCGACAACTGCTTACGACTTGGGTAAAGCAGGCTGACATTAAACTCAGGTAATTCATAATCAGTTAAAACTTTAACCAACTGTTTATTGGCAATGAGATCGTTGACTAGAAAGGGTGGCTGTTCTGTTATGCAACTATGGTGTAGCGCAAGATAACGCATGTGTGAAAAATCGTTAACACATATAAATGGCTGGATAACGATGTTTTTACCCGCAAGCGTCCATTGTGCAGGGGTGTGTTTATTGCTCCAGGCAGCACAGGGGTAATTAGACAGTTCCTGGGGGGATTCTGGTTCGCCATGTTTTTTAATAAACTCAGGTGTGGCAACAAGTACGTGTTTATAACTGATGAGATGTCGTGCAATGGCAGAAAGGTACTCCAAATCACCTACGCGTAATGCCACGTCAATACCATCCTCGATAAAATCTATTTTTCGTTCTGTTACGTAAATATCAACATTGATCTGTGGGTACTGTTGTTGAAAATCACTCAGTAATTTCCACCAGGGTTCGAAGTTGGGTGGTACAGATAAACGCAGGGAACCCTTAATTTCAGATTCTCTGTTTTGCAAAGCCAGAAATCCTGCGTCCATTTCATCCAGTCCTCGGGAGGCAAATTCATAGAGGGTAGCGCCTGCTTCCGTTAATCTGAGCTGGCGAGTAGAGCGTTCCAGTAAGCGCACATCGAGGGCACGTTCAAGCTCACTGACCCGTCGACTTACGGTGGCAACAGGGACATCAAGGTGTCTGGAAGCAGCTGAAAAGCTACCTCTTTGAACCACTCTCACAAAAAGCTCTACTGATTTTAAATCCATAAGACAGCCTGCTAGTTAGGTGCACAATTTTATTATATTCAAATTTGGAAAAATGTTTCACGAATTAACTGACTATTTTTCAGTAAACGTATGAATTAATCTGACCGTGGATTTACCCAAAAGATCAATTCAGGAGAAAAAAATGAAAGTAGTCTTAATTAAACAACCCGGTGATGTAGAGCAGCTTCGGTATGAAGATATTGCAGAACCGATGGTTCCAGAAGGATTTGTAAAAATTCGTAACAGGGCATTCGGGCTTAATCGGGCTGAAACTTACTACCGCGCAGGAAGTTTCGGCGAAATAAATGAACCCAGAGTGCCGGGCATTGAAGCGGTGGGTGAGGTTATTAAAGATAACAGCGGGACTTTTCAAACTGGTGAGCGGGTTATAACTGCCATGGGAGGCTTAATGATGGCGATGCACGGCAGTTATGCAGAGTATGTTGTTGCACCCTTAGAGAATGTACTGGCGGTCAATAGCCAACTGTCATGGGAGGAGCTGGCCGCAATACCTGAAGCGTACCTGACAGTATGGGGGGCGCTGGATAAAAACTTACAGATTAAAAAAGGTCAGACTATTCTGGTAAGGGGAGGTACATCATCCGTTGGGTTGGCCGCTATAACTTATGCTAAAGCCATGGGCCTGACAGTACTGGCGAGTACTCGCAATAGTGAAAATATTGAGCGTTTAAAAGATTTCGGTGCAGATGAAGTGATCGTGGATGACGGTGACATTCAGGAAAAGGTTCGCGCAATGTATCCACAAGGGATCGATTGTGCGCTTGAAATCGTTGGTGCGACAACCGTAAAAGATACACTGAAAACAATTAAAAACTGGGGAAAGGTGTGTGTCATTGGTTTGTTAGGTGGCCCACCTGTAATAGAAAATTTCGGCTTAATGTCTGATCTGCCGGGTACAGTTAGTTTGAGTTTTTTCTCGAGTGGAATTTTAGGTGACTCAGATCTGCCACTAAAGCATGCACCAATACAATGGATTATTGAAAGGATCGAAAATAATGAAATGAAGTCACTGCTTTCAAAAACATTTGAGTTCGATCAGATACGCGAAGCGCATCAATTTATGGAAAGTAACCGATCGATTGGTAAAATTGTTGTTAGGTTGAATTAAACCTTGCCATCACCGGGGACTGGTCTCCGGTATGATGCTGGATTGGCGTTTCAGCTTTTCCAGCGTCCAGCAAGTTTCTGTCTGTTTTCACTAATAGACTGATAATCAGCGGAACGAATACTATCTGTATTTCGCACCGACCATAAACTCATCAGTCCGGACTGGTTTAAAATCTCGCCGCCTTTTTCGGTTAACATAATTTCAGCGGTGGGTTTACTGACGGTTTCACCCTCATCATTATAATAGTGAACCGGTAAATTATCGGTTTGAAAAACTTCACCGGGCTGCAAATTCCAGCCGCTTTTATTAAAACTTTGTGCCAGGCACTCCGCTTTTATAAAAGCGGGGTTGCCCCATAAATAATCGCTATGATTATTTTTCTCAGTCATTTCCTCAAACTTGAATGTGTCGATGGGTTTGCTCTTACTGCCGTAGGGAAGACGCAGTAAAAAGCGCGGCAGTGCCAGGCCGATGTATGAAGCGACTGCTGATTGCCTTAATAGTGTCCAGGCTTTTTCGGTGCCTTCACTAGGCGTGTAATTCCAGTCTTCATAATCGGAGGTTTTTGCAAAAGATTCACAGCCGGCTAATTTTTCATGTGCGGCGGCAATAAAAGGGGCATTGCATTGTTGCGCAATGCTGCCGATATTTTCGAGTGACAACACATCATCAATACTATCAGTAAAGGTATAGTTGCCCAGTAAAATACTCCAGGGGTGATCGCCTTCGGATGGGTCGCATAATAATTTGTAAATTGAAGTAGATGTCAAATCATTAACCGCCAGATCCTGTTGCAGTTGTTGTTTGGAAATATCCAGAATAAATATTTTTAATTTAGGGCCGGTTTCCAGTCGTTTAATTAAAAAATATAAAGATTGCCAGGCCGCTTCCATTGCCTGAAAGTCCGGGTGATGCAAAATATTTTGCATGTGCGATTCAGTCGCTGCATCCACCATCTCAAGCATTTCATTTTGACGCGGATCGGCAGCGGCTTCAACATAGGGAGCGACAATGCTTTTAATTAATCTATCAATTTGTGTGGCTTCAACGGCGGCGCTGCTATTGCTTTGAGCTGAACCTAGTATGTCATCCAGCAGATTTTCAGTGACGGGTTGTGGGGCTGTATTATCGTCAGCGACCACGGGCTCATTAGGGGTGGGTTCTTTAGTGGGTAACCAGCTCTGAATTTCTGCTGCGGCATCGGCAAAACTGCTTTTGCTTTTTAAACGTCTACGTAAACTGCGTAACTTTTCAAATGACTCAAGTTTTTCATAGAGTTCATCCGGATGAAAGTCATCCAGTTCATTGAGTGGGATTTGAATATTTTCATTGGCTGATAAATTTAAATGTAACCTGATTTTAAATTTAGCCATCACCTCTTCCAGGTTGTCCCGGTCTATTTCAATGGGACGAAGTTTTGAGCTATCGGATTGACCGCTGAAGTCACCCAAAACGGCGATACAAAATGGGCTGTCTGCCCGTGTTTCAACAGCATTATTTTCAGGTGTGTTGAGTGAGCCGGCATTAGTAGAAGAAGTTTTAGAGCGCATATTAACTTCAACGCCCATTTTAGGTCTGTCTGCCATGGTTATGATCCATTTCCAGTCGTTGGTGTAAGGTGAGGTTTACTGTAAATTTTCCGTCCTACCTTAGCCTACAATATATCTGCCTGCAAACTTTCGCCTTTATTCGCCCAATCAGATCATACCAGTTAGATCGGCTCGCTTACTTTTTGCTGATCAAATTAGCCTTAGCATTTTCCTGAGCAATATAATTTTCAATCACTTTTCTAGGAACCGCGCCTAACTGCACCGCTGAAACCTTTCCCTGCGGATCAACCAGAATAATCGTGGGAGTGCCTTTAAGGGGGCCGAGTCCTAACTCATAATAGATATCAGAGCTTATCAATAAACTAGGGAAAGATACAAAGTAGTCCTCTTCAAACTGCTGAACTTCTTTGAGCTTGGCATAGGCAAAGGTTGGAAAATCGACTGCCAGCCCTAAAACATTGATATTATTCTTTTCTTTGTCGTCGTAGATGCCCTGTATCTCCGGCATCTCTTCAATACAGGCCGGGCATCTGGGGCCCCATACTACCAGGGTTGTCCATTTTCCATCGCCCAGATAGTCATTTAAATGGTGCTTTTTTCCATCACTGCCGGTCAATTCCAGATTTGGCATTTGTGGTGCAGGAGGGGTAGCCGCAGAGCTAGATAGTGAAAAAGCGAGGAGTAAGAAAATGAGTGCAATTTTGTTGAAAGAGGCTGAATTCATGGGGCTTCCTGCAATATTTTATGTGGATGATATTGTACGACAGTATAAAACTCAAAAAGTTAGAATTTCATCAAGTTTTTTAATTGTGAGTTTTCTAGCGGGAACATGCGTCATTTACTTATACAGGCTCTCCAGGTGAGCCTCAGCGGTTTTTTTCTGTGATCGTTTTTGCTGCGTATTAAATTGATCGGTAAATTTAATGCAAAGATCATGCAGCTGGCCACAATTCCATGGATCTGTATGACTACGGTATAAATGTGAGTTTAGCGATTGTATTTTTTCAGACAAAGCTGAATCAACCCTACTTGATATGTCACCAAGAGAATGTACCCTGTCATCCACAAATAAGGCCTGTCCCCATTGAAGCAACGCATCTTTAGATGCATGGGCATTTGCGTTTTTACAGGCCTGTTGGAGGTCTTTCAGCGCCTGCTTTAAAGAAGCGGGGTTTGATTTGGGGGGGCTTTCAACAACGGGCTGGCTTGTGGTTTTTTTCCACAGAAAAAATAATGCGACAGCTAAAGCCGTTGCGAGAACGAATGAAATTATTTTCCAGATAATAATATCCCGGAGCAGGCTTTCATTTGATGCATTATCAGGTTCCATGAGGATACCCGGGTTAACTGTGATATCAGCTGGGGTACTTTTAAAGGTTGAAGTATCGTCCGTATTTAATTGTGCAGGAGGGGCTGTAGTCGTCGGTGCACCGGATGCAGGTTCGACAGCAAAAGTGCGAGCGGGTATTTTTGCATACTCGAGTTTATTGGTTTGGGTGTTCCACCAGGGAATAGAAATCGCCGGCAATCTGTATTTGCCAGCAGTTGAAGCGATGATGGCAACTTTAAGTTGCTGCACGCCGGTGATGCCGGTATCGCTGGTGTTATTTTTCAGTAACGGTTTATCTGGGTATTGTTTTAAGCCGTTAACTTCCGTGTTTATAAATTCGGGTAGCTGTGATGCGGTTTGTCCATCGGCCATTAATAAAAGTGTGCGGGTAACGGGTTCCCCGGCGCTAAAAATTTTTGATTCAGGAAACTCTTCAACGAGTTGAACATCTTTTGCCGCTAACCAGTGTTTACCTTTAAAGGCTTGCGGAATCGGTTTAACGGAAATTGTTTTTTGAGCAGATGAGCGGCGTAGCGTTTTAGTGTTGCTACGAAACGGATCAAATGCGGAGCGATTTCTCTGGTTACCCTGAATCGCAACACGTGCACTGGCAATACTGGGTTCAATTGTTAACTCGCCAGCAGACTGGGGAAAAATCGCATAGCGTTGTTCAAGCACAAGATAAGGTGTTGTGCCACGTTTGGTTTGATACTGTTTGTTTTCCCCCAGGGACTGCTGAGTTATTTCAACGCCGCTGGTTTTTAGCGGGCTAAACTCATAGGCATTAATATTGCTGGAGCTGAGTAAGCGTTGGGTCACAATAATCTGTTGCTGCGGATAGGCCGAGCTGATGCTAATGTCTAGTTCGGATATTAATGCTTCACCCTGTTTGCCAGTGGATTTTTGTGGCTCTCTTATTTCAATTTGATATGCCGGACTGCTATCACTACCAAAGCTAATAGAAGGTATGGTGATAGTGCCTTTACGTAGTGCTATTAAAGTGACATTCCATTTTTTAGAGCGGGTGTAATTACCATTAATAATGCTCATGTTACTGCTGGTGCTTGTTCCCAGTACCTGAAAATCTTTTTCCAGGGGCGAGAAATCCGGGGAATCATCCGGGTCTTCGCTGGCTTCAAAAATCAGGGTGAAAGTTTCATTGAGTTCGATTTGCGTGCGATCAACCTTTACCTGTATGTCTGCGGCAAAGCTGGTGAATGAAATCCAGCATAAAAGTAAAAAGAGTGATGGCGTTATTAAGTTTTTAATCTTCATAATGTTTTTGTACTGATGTTAATGATGTTGTGTATTAAACAAAAAATTTGTGATATCTGTTTGTTGTTTAAACCTGCGCAAATATGGCTTTAATTCTTTACATACAGAGCGTGGTAAATTTACCATGGCTGTTGTTCATGCTGATTTTTTTCACGACTATATTGGTATTTAAATTTACGCCGCAATAAACCGCCCGGGTCATCGGGGATTTTTTTCAGCCACTGTTGAGCCTGTTGCTGTTCTAAATCAGGCGTGGCTTCGCTTAAGCGTTTTTGTGCAGCTGCAGCTTCCTCTTCGGAAGGTTTGTCCTGTGCAGGCTCTTTGGCTTCAGCGGCTTTGTGTTCGTCTTTATCTGAATCAGTCTCAGGGTTTTCATCCTGTTTTGCCTGTTGTGCTGCTTTATCCTGATCAGAGTCCTGCCCGGAGCCTTGGGACTGGTTTTGCTGTTCAGATTCCTCGCCCTGATTATTGTCGGCGTTCTGGCCCTGCTGCTCTTCTGATTCAGAGTCTCCCTGCTGCGCATCCTGACTTTGCTGATCCTGATTATTGTTGTCTTTGTTGTTATCTTTGTTGTTATCTTTGTTGTTCTGGTCCTTGTTGCCATCCTGGTTTTGTTGGTCCTGCTGTTGCTTTGCCTGTTCAAGTAATTGTTTATTATATTTTGCGTCTTCGTGGTTCGGGTCTAACTGCAGGGCACGCTCATATGCTTTAATCGCATTTTCCAGGTCATTGGCTTTTGCCAGTGCATTGCCACGATTGTAGTTAGCTTGTGGCGTGTCAATGTTATTATAAAGTTCAGCGGCTTTTTCATAATCGCCTGACTTGTACTTTGCGGTCGCTTTCCATTGTGGGTCTTCAAATAGCTCAGCCGCCTGTTGTGTATCGCCCTGTTGCAGCGCTTTTGCACCTTGCTGGTCTTGTGTGCTCCATAAATCGGACCACCCCCAGTTCTGTGTTGACTCAGCCTGTACTGGTTGAGGCAGGGGTAAAATAAAAATCAGCAGTGCAAAAATTAAACCTTTACGAAAAAAGTAAGCCGCAAATGGGATGATAAATAATAAAAGCCAGGGACCTTCCTCATGCCAGATATCGGTTCTAAATTTATTGCCTTTAACATCCGTTTGCTCTTCAGCCGATTGATTTTTTACCGCTGACATGGAGGGTAATAAATAATTAATATCGCGATCGTTTGCCGTTAATAAACTAAACCTGCCGCCACCGGTGAGTGCGGCATTTTTTAAGGCAGTAATATCCAGTTTGGGTACAACAATTGAGCCATTGCGGTCTTTAACAAAGCCCCCATTATGATCTGCGATGGGGGCGCCCGCTTTAGTGCCAACGGCTAAAATTGAAGTTTTAAAACGATTATTGCTTAATGCGCTTATGGTTTTTTTATCCTGTGCGGTAACGCTATCGGTAATAACCAGAATGTCACCTTTAGATTGTCCCGCATTCTTGAAAAGTTGCTGAGCTTTGTTTAAAGCAATATCCAGACGGCTTCCCTGGGCAGGCATAATGGTGGTTTCCAGTGCCGGTACCTGTGAAGCAATGGTTTGCGCATCGTCCGTAAGTGGGCTAACTACATAGGCATTAGCCGCATAAGCAATTAATGCGGTCTGGCCTTCTTTGCGTTGGCTCAGAATGTCATTAATTTTATAATGGGCGCGACTTAAGCGGCTGGGTTTAATATCGGTTGCATCCATTGAACGGGATAAGTCTAAAAGAATGATCAGTGCAGACTGGGTTTTAAAAACCGGTTGGGGGCGTTTTTCAAATGCGGGACCCGCCAGAGCGACAATCACAACACAGCCTAATGCAAATATCCATTTAACCGGAGCACTTTTTTTTCGTTCATTGACGCCTTCTAATAAATGTGTGAGCAAACGTTTATCAATGACCGAAGCCCAGCTTCGACTTTGCATTTGAGTGCGCGCAGCTAACCAGGCAATTAAGGCAAGGGGGAAAATAGCCAGTAACCAGTAAGGGCGAATTAGATGGAAGTGTTGAATCCATAGCAGGTTATCCATTTTAATGCTCTCCTCTGAACTGACGACTACTGCTATCATCGGCTGTGTTATCACTACTGTGAATTTTTTCTGCGTGTGGAAAAAGTCCGATAATTCGATGCATTAATTGCTCGAACGTTGGCAGGATGGCAATAGCAATTGCAATGAGAAAAGCGATGCTCAGTGGCCAGACATAAAGTGCCTGTACGGGCCGAAAACTCTGGCTATCCTGTTCAACCGGTTCTAACTCATCAATCAATGCATAAATTTTATTTAGCTCAGCGGTGTTATGGGCGCGAAAATATTGTCCGCCGGTCATGACGGCAATTTCATTGAGGGTTTTCTCATCTATCTCAGTATTTTTTACGGTTTGTTTAAACAGGAAGCCACCCACTTCGCGGGACGCCGCCCCAATGCCAATGGTGTAAATTTTCAGGTTCTGTTTGGCCGCCAGTTCAGCCGCTTTTAATGGAGGAACTTCACCCGCGGTATTGGCACCATCAGTCAGTAAAATGAGTACCTGTTTCTCAGCGCTTTTACCTTCAAGGCGTTTTATCGCTAAGCCGATAGCATCACCGATAGCGGTCATTTTTCCGGCGATACCAATGAGTGATTCCTGCAGCATGGTGTTAACTGTGTCGGTATCAAACGTCAGCGGTGTTTGTAAATAAGCCTGCTGGCCAAATAATATTAAACCGATGCGATCACCTTCGCGACGTTTTATAAATTCACCCGCCACGAGTTTAACCGCCTGTAAACGGTTTATGGTTTGGCCGTTTATTTCAAAATCTTTTTCAGCCATACTACCGGATAAGTCTACCGCCATCATTAAGTCGCGGCCACTGACCGGAATATCAACCCGCTCACCCAGCCACTGTGGACGGGCCGCAGCGAGTAGTAAAAAAATCCACGCCAGTGATGCGAATATTCCCAGCCATTTATTTTTATTAATAAACCCCGCATCGTGGGGGACCTGATTAAAGTCATCGAGAAACGGCACGTGTAGTGGCACGTCCTGATTTTTATCACTGGCGGGAACGATAAAACGAATTAACAGTGGCAGGGGTAGTAAAATAAAAACCCACGGCCAGACAAACTGAATGCTGGCAATAGAAATCACAATCTGGCCTCCACTTTTTTGTGAGTTGCGGGCAATAATTTTATCCATTGCTCACACAGCGCCAATAACTCTGTCGGGTCAAACTGGCTTTGTTTCATATACGGGGCTTTTTCGAGTAGCGTAGCGATTTCATCAGTAAATACAGTTTGTGGCGTCAGCGTATTTAACTGTTTGATCCATTGCTCGCCGGTCAGACTGGCAGTGTCTTCCCGTGGTAAATAACTTAATGAAATACGGCGTAATAATGCGGAAATTGCTCGAATCAATTCAACGCAATTCTGCTGAGTTTTAAATTGTGACTTTATATTGCTGAGTTCATCGAGTGCAATTTTTCGATAAGCCATTTTTTTGTTTTTCTGTCTGTATTTTAAAAAATGATAAATAGCAAAGCCACCCACAAATAGAAGCAGTGGTAATAACCACCAGCCAATTGCCAGCGGCCACCAGCTAATAGCGTCGGGTAGGTGAATGTCGCGTAGTGGTAGCTCGTTCATTTTCTTTTTATGCCTGTGCCCAGCTTTTGTTGCAGGGTTGATAATGTGTCATCCGCTGTAGAAATACTGATGTAATGCATTCCCATTTTTCGGCAGCTATTCTGTAATTGTTCCTGTTGCTTTAAAAAACGTTGTTGATATTCATGACGTTGATTTTTATTGTAAGTGTTTAAATTCAATTCTTTATCACCATCACTGATTTTATAGTTACCAGCGGGGGGCAAATGTTGTTCGAGTGGATCATGAATTGAAATTAAAATCACATCGGCATTACGGCTTAATTTGGAAATTTGCGACCAGCTTAAGTCATCCATATTTCTAAAATCACTGATTAAAAAAATAAGCGAACCGGGTTTACTGACCCGTTGCAGGCGACCCAGTGCATCCGCGGCACTTTTTATATCGGCGGATTTATGGGGGGTGTTTTGCCACGCGCAATGTTGTGCTAACTGTTTAATAAAGTGCAGGCTGGCGGATTTTCCCCTCGCTGGGCGCAACTCAATGTGCGAGCTTTCAGAAAAAATCAGTCCGCCAAGTCGGTCGCCATGATGTGCCGTACTCCATGCCAGTAAGCCGGCAATTTTAGCGGCCAATACAGATTTAAAATGTTGCTGTGTGCCAAAAAACATCGGTTGTCGATAGTCGACCCATAGTAAAACTGGGCGCTCGCGTTCTTCACGAAATATTTTTGAGTGGGCTTTACCGGTACGCGCGGTAACTCGCCAGTCCATAGCGCGAATATCATCACCCGGCTGATAGGGGCGCGACTCATCAAACTCCATGCCCCGCCCTTTAAAGGTGGATAGATACTGGCCGTTAAACTGCGCACGAATACTCGCCGAGTGCAGAGGTAACTGGCGGGCATCGCGGTTCAGTTCAATCAGGGTTGACTGTTTTATGCGAACGATGTCGTCAGGGGATTTTTCAGTGGCGTGCATTGTTAAACTTTTTCTTTATGGAACAGCAATACGGGCAATCAACTCATTGATAAAATGATCTTTGCTGATGCCTTCAGCTTCCGCCTCAAAACTTAAAATAATGCGGTGACGTAAAACATCATGGGCAATGGCCTGAATATCTTCGGGGCCGACAAAGTCGCGTCCCGCCAACCATGCATGGGCGCGGGCGCAGCGGTCGAGCGCCATTGAGGCTCGTGGTGAGGCGCCATATTCAAGCCAGTCGGCGAGTTTTGCATCGTATTTTCCCGGTTCGCGGGTCGCTAGAACAAGTTGCAGTAAATAATTTTCCAGCTCATCCGACATGTAAATGTCGAGCGCTTCATTGCGTGCTTCAAACAGGGTTTGCTGTTGTATAATATTTTCAGGCTGTTTGGGTTCGTGCAGACCCTGGCGGGCTTCAGAGCGGGTGAGGTGTAAAATGTCTCGCTCAGTTTCCTCGCTTGGATAGTCTATAAATACATGCATTAAAAAGCGGTCTAATTGCGCTTCGGGCAAAGGGTAGGTGCCTTCCTGTTCCAGTGGATTCTGGGTTGCCATGACCAGAAATAATTCCGGTAGTGGGTAGGTGACCGAACCGACGGTGATCTGTCTTTCTGCCATGGCTTCAAGTAAGGCAGACTGAACTTTAGCCGGGGCGCGATTGATTTCATCCGCTAAAATCAGGTTATGAAACAGTGGGCCTTTCTGAAATTGAAAGGAAGCATCCTGCGGACGATAAATTTCCGTACCGGTTAAATCTGCGGGTAATAAATCCGGTGTAAACTGTACCCGGTGGAACTCCGCTTCAACGCCTTCACTTAACACTTTTATAGCGCGGGTTTTTGCCAGACCGGGGGCGCCCTCAACTAACAGGTGGCCATCGGCTAAAAGCGCTATAATAAGTCTGTCAACAAGGGTGGACTGACCAAGTATTTGTTGGCCGATATAGTCTCTGAGTTGTGAAATTGCAGTGTGTTGCGACAAAATGGTCTCCTGAAAACGCTATTGGAATTGTTTTTGTGGGCAGATTTTATCATTTGCCCATGATTAATAAAGACCAAAAATTAAAATAATAGTTTCACTTATTAGTATTTAAAATATGAAGCAAATTAGTCGAATAATATTAAAACTAATGGGGTGGCAGCTAGATTTGCAGCTACCCCAGGAAAAAAAATATGTGTTGATTGCCTACCCGCATACCAGTAACTGGGATTTTGTTATGGGGATGCTGGCAAAATGGGCAATGAGCATGCCGTTAAACTGGGTTGCTAAACAGAGTTTGTTCTGGGGACCCTTCCGGCCGCTTTTTACTGCCATGGGTGGTGTGCCGGTAGATCGTGATAAGGCCTCGGGTTTTATTCAAAAAAATATTGAACTTTTTGAAAGTAGAGAGCAATTTGTTCTTGGGCTGATGCCGGAGGGCACCCGTTCAAAAACCGATGGATTTAAAACCGGGTTTTATCACATTGCCAATGGCGCGAATGTGCCGGTTGTGCTGGCGTATATTGATTACCGGGATAAAAAAATGGGAATCGGTAAAGTGATAAAAACCTGTGGCGATATTGAAAAAGATTTTTTAATAATCAAAGATTTTTATCAGAATGCAATTGGATACAATCCTGAAAATCAGGGCGCACTGGTGATACGTAAAAAATGAAACAGTTAATTATGGGTGGTGCGCGTTCTGGTAAAAGTCATTATGCTCAGCAACAGGCACAGGCCAGTGGCAAGCCCGTTATTTATGTTGCAACAGCAACAGCCGGTGATGATGAAATGCTTCAAAGAATTTTATTGCACAAACAACAACGACCAGCGTACTGGACCGTAATAGAAGAACCATTAGCGCTGTCGTCCGTATTATTAGAAAATGACAAGGCGGGGGGGTGTCTGCTGGTTGACTGTTTAACATTATGGTTGAGCAATCAGCTTACTGAAAATGAAGTCGTAATAAAAGATGTGCAGGAGGAGCTGGTAAATACGGTTTGCGATTTGAAATCGGATGTATTATTGGTAAGCAATGAAGTTGGGCAGGGCATAGTGCCCGAAAATAAACTGGCACGAAAATTCATTGATGAATCTGGCCGCTTACATCAACGACTGGCTCAGGTTTGTGAAGAGGTGGTATTTGTAACGGCGGGTATCCCACAAAAATTAAAATCAGAAAAATAGTTCATTAAAATAATTTTCTAAAAATAAATTCCTTTAAAATAAATTCATAGCAAATAATTAGAAGAAAAAACATGCAAGATGTCGATTGGTTGGAAAATAAAATAGAACATATCAGTACTAAGTTAATGCTACAGGCACAACAGAAACAGAACAGTTTGACTAAGCCACCGGGCTCACTGGGAAGGCTGGAAGAAATTGCTATTGTATTGTCTGCGATGCAGAAAATCGATACACCAGAGATTAATGATATACAGATAACAGTGTTTGTAGCCGATCACGGAATAGCGCAGGAAAATGTTTCAGCCTTTCCACAGGTGGTGACACTGGAAATGGTGAAAAATTTTGCGCAAGGTGGTGCAGCCATAAGTGTACTGGCAAAACAGATTGGTGCCCATCTCGAAGTTGTTAATGTGGGAACAGTGAGTGAACATGATACGCTAGCAGGGGTGGTGATTGAGCGCATAGCTGCGGGTACGAAAAACTTTAGTAAGGACTCGGCGATGTCGCTGAATCAATTACATAGTGCATTGAATGCAGGTAAATCTGCCGTCGAACGTGCGCTGCAAAAAACACCACAGTTATTTATTGGCGGCGATATGGGAATTGCAAATACCACATCAGCAACGGCCGTAGCCTGTGCATTGTTGAATGAAAGAGCTGAAAATATTGTGGGTCCGGGTAGCGGGCTTGATGAGGCTGGGATGAGTCATAAAGCTCAGGTGATAAATTCAAGTTTGAAATTACACAGTGAAAAAATGTGCTCACCACTGGATGTTTTACAATGTGTTGGTGGGTTTGAAATAGCGGCATTAACCGGTGCTTATCTATTTTGTGCTCAGAATAGTTGTCCGGTAGTGGTTGATGGTTTTATTAGTAGTGTCGCCGCATTAGTTGCAATAAAAATTAATCCGCAGGTTAAAGCCTGGATGTTTTTCTCTCATGCATCGGCAGAACCGGGACATAAAATTATTATGCGGGCACTGCAGGCGGAGCCATTACTGGATATGAAAATGCGCCTGGGTGAAGCAAGCGGTGCGGCGGTTGTTGTGCCTCTGATGCGCCTGGCGTGTGAGTTGCATAATAATATGGCGACATTTGAACAGGCGGGTGTGACCAATAAATAGTGCCATGAAAAATAATTCGTGAAAACATTACAAAAGCACACCAGAATAGATCTATTACGCCACGGAAAAACCGTTGCGGCCCCGTGTTTTTTGGGGTCGACAGATGCTGTTTTAAGTGAGACTGGCTTCAAGCACATGCGCATTGCTGTTAAGGATAATTATTATCAACGCATTATTAGCTCTCCATTAAAACGCTGTGCTGAATTTTCGCAGCAACTATCAAAGAGCCTTAATATCCCATTGCAGATTGAAAATAACTTTCGTGAAATACATTTTGGTGATTGGGAAGCTAAATCAGTAGAGGCGATCTGGGAAGAGCAGCAGAATTTACTGTCTGCATTCTGGGATGATCCGTTGAATAACACGCCGCCGAATGCTGAAAAACTGATTGATTTTCAAAGTCGAGTCAACACAGCCTTTAATAAAATTAGAAATGAATATGATGAAGAGCGAATTCTGGTCGTTACTCACGGTGGGGTAATTCGACAGATAATAGCAACAATTTTATCGGTTCCTTTTGAAAGTATTCAACAAATTAACATTGATTATGCGGGGCTGAGTCGGCTGAATTGTTATGCTGAAAATTTCAGCCTGGCATTTATTAATCAACGAATTGAAAAGAATTAACTATGCAGGCATTTCTAATTGCGCTACAGTTTTTAACCCGAATACCGGTCAGATTAAATACACAATACAATGATAAGAGTATTGCCAGTTCATTACTATATTATCCGCTGGTGGGTTTGTTGATGGGTGGTGTTTTAATTTTACTGGTAAAACTAATGTCTGGCCGTGTTGATGAAATGCTGGCGACAGCACTGGTACTTGGCGCGTGGGTCATGTTGAGCGGCGGCATGCATCTGGATGGACTGGCGGACAGCGCAGACGCCTGGTGCGGTAGTCATGGAAATAAACAGCGTGCATTAGATATTATGAAAGACCCGCAATCAGGGCCGATTGCGGTTGTTGTTCTAGTGCTAGTACTATTAATAAAATTTTCCGCATTACACATTGTTTTCAAACTGACAGATTTCGGGCTATTGTTAATTCCACTGGTCATCGGACGATGTGTGCCAGTGATTTTATTTTTAACAACACCTTATGTTCGCGATAAGGGGCTCGGTAGTGCCATGGCAAACTATTTGCCACGCAGTTATGCCTGGACGGTTTTATTTATTACGGCAGTAATAATGATTTTGTGGCTGGGGTTAATAAATGCTGTGCTTGTTATTGTAATGAGCCTGTTGGTGCTGTGGTGCTTGCGAAGTTTAATGCTTAAATATATAGGCGGTATGACGGGTGACACAATTGGCGCAGCAATTGAAATTATCGAAGCGTTTGTTTTGTGTGTTGTTGTAATAGTATAAGTCGCTCGGGTTACGAATAAAGTCCCTGTTCAAGCTGTGTAAGTAAGTGGTCTACATCCATATTCGCTTCAATGCATTTTGCTAAGCGATTAATTTCTGTTTCCTGCATGGCAAAAAAATCCGGTGATTCAGGTTGCTCTAGTCCAGCCCAGTTTAAGATGGAATTGCAGGCGCTTTGTTCATTAAACAGGCCATGAAAATAGGTCCCCATTATTTGTTGGTCTGCTGATACTGCACCGTCTGAATTTTGAGTGGCGTTTTCGGTGAGAATGGCGGGGTGCTCAAGTGCCGGGCCGGTGCTGATGCCGGCGTGAATTTCATAACCGGATACCAGGCTGTTGTTTAACCAGAGGGAGCCGGTTTTGTTCTGCAGTTGTTTTTGTTTTTTCAGTGTCGTATTAAAATCCATGAGCCCAAAAGCTTCACAGCTACCGGCGGCACCTTCTATTGCGTTGGGGTCATGAATCTGTTTTCCGAGCATCTGAAAACCGCCGCAGATACCCATGAGTTTTCCACCGTAGCGTAAATGTTTATGCAAATATTCAGTCCATTTATTATTTTTTAAATATTGAAGATCAGCGCGTACGCTTTTGCTGCCGGGGAGAATAACCAGGTCAGCGGGTGGGATAGCTGAATTATGTGCAATGAATTCAAAGTCAACATGAGGATGTAAACGCAGTGGATCAAAATCGGTGTGATTGCTGATACGGGGTAAAATGGGAGCAATGACTTTAAATGAAGCATTTTCGGAATTAACTGAATGTGAATTGATGGCGTCTTCTGCTTCTATGTGTAAGCCGTGTAAAAAGGGGAGGACTCCGAGCACCGGTTTGTTGGTGCGTTGTTCCAGCCAGTCAAGCCCGCTGGTGAGTAAGGAAATATCACCACGAAAACGGTTGATAATGAATCCCTTTACACGGTTTTGTTCAGAGGGTGATAGTAAATCTAGTGTACCAACAAGGTGGGCAAATACACCGCCACGATCTATGTCGGCAATGATTAACACGGGGCAATTAACGGACTCTGCAAAACCCATATTGGCAATATCGCGATCACGTAAATTTATTTCAGCGGGGCTACCTGCACCTTCGACTATGATTACATCGTATTGCTTTTTTAATCGCTCATATGATTCTAGCACCGCATTCATAGCGATCGTTTTGTAATTATGAAATGCTGCTGCATCCATGTCGTGTAGGGCTTTACCATGAATAATAACCTGTGCACCGGTGTCGGTATTGGGTTTGAGTAATACCGGATTCATATCAGTGTGAGGTTTTAATCCGCAGGCTCTGGCCTGCACAGCCTGGGCACGACCAATTTCACCTCCATTAGAAGTAACAGCGCTATTTAAAGCCATGTTTTGGGGTTTAAAAGGCGCGACACGCACCCCCCGATTTTGTAATGCTCGACACAAGCCAGTAACAAGCGTTGATTTTCCTGCATCAGATGTTGTGCCCTGTATCATGAGTGTGCGTGAAGTCATATTGATTTATAGTGGTAATTAAATATTAATTGAAAATAATGAGTATATTGCTATGACAACTTTAACCATGGCTAAATGTATATGTTACATTGTCTGTCTATGTGAAATATTAAAAAATAACAAAACGGAATACAAATGTGAAACTCAGAAATATTATATTTATTTTAATGCTATGCGCCGTAGTTAATGTCAATGCAGATATAACGGTTACTGATGATAGTGAAAATGAACTAACTTTTGCAGAACCGGTAAAGCGTATTATCAGCCTGGCACCCCATATTACTGAGCTTTTATATGCGGCGGGTGCGGATAAACAGATTGTAGGAACCGTGAATTACAGTGATTATCCGCCTGCGGCAAAACAACTGCCTGTTATTGGTAGTTATACTAAAGTTGATTATGAAAGGGTGCTCGCCGCTCAACCCGATGTTGTAATGTACTGGAAAAGCGGTAATCCGGGCAATATGATTGATGGAATCAAACAGTTAAATTTAAAAATTTTTAATAGCGAGCCAGATGATTATGAAGATGTGGCGTCATCTTTAAAAACGTTAGGGGTGTTATTGGGGACAGAGGCTATCGCGAATAAACGAGCACAACAGTATCTGGAAAGATTAGACGCATTAAGAAAAAAGTATTCGAATAAAAACAGTAATAAAGTACGGGTTTTTTACCAGGTATGGAACCAGCCACTGATGACGATAAATAAAGCACACCTGATTAATGATGTCATTGAACTTTGTGGTGGTGAAAATGTTTTTGCAGAGCTGGACAATATTGCACCAACGATTGATATGGAAAGTGTTATCAAAAAAAATCCGGATGTGATTATCGCTGGCATGACCGAGGGGAGAGAACAGTGGCTGCAGGAATGGCAAAAGTGGCCAACGATTAGTGCAGTTAAAAATACCCATGTGTATGCGATTGATGCGGGTTTGCTGGTCAGGCAAACGCCGCGCATTCTCGAGGGTACACAAAAAATGTGCGAAATTTTGCAGGGTATACGATAACTGTCTGGTACTAATAAAAGCTGGTAAAACAAAAGCTTATAAATATAGTATTGATTTTATCTGACAAAATGAATTGTTATTGGCATACCCCTGAGGTATAGTCGCCACACTTTTCGGGTCCTGAGTAATCGGGATAATAGGGAAGTCAGTGATTTTGGTCCGTTAAACAGCGGATGAATAAAATCTGACACTGCCCCCGCAACGGTAATTGAGATCAATTGAATCAGGGTTTTGTAACCCGGCCACTACGTAAAGTGGGAAGGCGATTTAATTTTGTGGCTCATAAGTCCGGAGACCTGCCTGAAATATTTCTGTTTATAGTTGCGGTGGGCGACTTGAGAGCTATATTCCGACGTTCTGTCAGAAGTTCTCTACACCCTTCGCTGCAAATACTTATTGGCTGTTATGCGGTTATACGGGTTGTACAAACTTATTTATTGGTGGTTAATTTTATTAGTTACATCGGGTGATGCTTTGGCTGTGCTTTATGTAGAGGTAGAAAAAGCAGCAGGCAAAGAAACTGAGATCGGTGAAGTTGATTTAAAAAAAACCACATCAGCATACAGCGTGATTCATGCGGATGACATTGAGGGACGCTTTACAGATTTAAGTAGTGTTATTAAGCAGGAAGTAGGTGTTCAGTTACGAACAGTGGGTGGTTTTGGTAGTTTTTCGACGGCACAATTACGGGGTGCTTCGAGTCAACAAGTTGTTGTGTATCTTGATGGTGTCTCGCTTATTGATGCTTCTACGGGTGCGTTTGACTTGAGCAGCATTCCTGTTGATAACATCGACAGAATTGAAATTTATCGGGGTGTTACGCCGATAGAGTTGAGCAGTGCTTCAATTGGTGGCGCGATAAATATAATAACTAAAAAAGCTGGTGCACTGCGTGCGGCAGATTTAAAAGTCACATTGGGCTCGCTATCAACAAAGAAATTGTCCGCTAGTTATAACAATAACTTTTCTAGTAGTAATTTTTTAATGACGATCGATTATCTTGAAAGTGAAAATGATTATGAAATTTTGTTTGATAATGGAACCGTGTTTAATAAGCAAGACGACTTTCTAGTTGATGTGAACAATAACCAGGTAAAGGATTACTCCTTATTATTAAAATGGAATAAGGCTATTGACAGTGAAACCAATGTCGATTTTAGATTTAAACTTAATAGTAAAAATAAAAATATACCGAGTGTTAATAATAGCCCCGATGTAACCACATCATATTCGACGGATAGCGTAGATTTATTAAGTCAAGTAACGAGTAGAAATATATGGAGTGGTCTTGCAGATTTAAATATAAAGCTTGATTATTATACCGCAGAAAATGTTTATGATGATCGTTTGGCACAGCAAGGATTTTTTGATCAGCTTAATATATATGAAACTCAGAAAGTCACATTGCAATCTTTTCTTAAGTTTTTGTATAAAGAGCAGGAGTTAAAGCTATTGATTGGTGCGGCATCTGAGGACTACAAATATAAAAATGAATTGAGAAGTAGGCAAAAAAGTAAAAATACACGAGACTCTGTAGAGCTAGGCATAGATCATCGCTCGTATTATTTTGACAAAAATATGACCGTTAGTCTGGCTTATCGATTTCAAGTGGTTGAAGATAATCTGGATCATGCAGTTGATATATTTGATAGTGTGGTGGAGCAGAGTGATAAAAAATATACATTATCTGACCCGCAGTTGGGAGTTCGTTATCAAACTGCACATAATGTTTTTTTTACAGCAAATATAGGGCAGTACTCAAGAGTTCCTTTGTTTTATGAGCTATTCGGTGATCAGGGCGTTTTCAGAGGCAATAATGATTTGCAACAGGAAACTAGTATAAATACGGATATAGGTTTTAATTACGAGTTTTATAAACCCTGGCACTGGCTAGATGAAACGACATTATATCTTGGTTTGTTTCACAATTTAGCAGATAACTTGATTGTGCGTGAGTTTAGTGCTCAGGGTATAGGGTTTGCGGATAATGTGGATAGTGCAGTAATTAAAGGTTTTGAGTTTCAACTTATAACATTTCCGTTAAAAAAATTTAATATCAATTTTAATATGTCATTGCTTGATTCAATTATCGAAAGTCCAGTGCGGAGTTTTGATGGGAATCGATTGCCGGGGCAATTTGCTCAAAATTACAATTTGTTAATGGCATATAAAATTAGTGATTGGCAGGTGTCTCTGCAACAAGATTATAGATCTGATCTGTATGTTGATAGAAGCAATAGCCTGTTAGGTGAAGATGTTTATACCGCAGATATATCTTTTTATCGGCGATGGGAAAAGCACAGTTTTGAATTGAGAATTAATAATGTAACGGATACAAATTACTATCAAGTTATTCGATCACGGCCACTGCCAGGTACTGTGTATTTGGTGACTTATCAATATTACTTTAATGAGGTTAAATAGAATGAAATTTAAATTAGGTGCAATATTATTGTTGGGTACCGTTGTATCCGCATGTAGTAGCAATAGTGAAAGTGATTCACAGGCTGGTGGTATTGCAGTTGCAACGATTGCAAGTGATTATAAAAGTAGTTCACATGCATCTATTGCAAATATTGACGGAGAATTTCAAGTTAGCTCAAACTTGCTTCCTAGTCAAACATCGGATCTCACAGTGGCTTCTGGCGGTAAATATTTTTATCGAATAGAGCGGGGTTTTGCTGGGAACAATATTACCAAACTGGCTTTCAGTGCACCGCAAGATGTGATTTGGCAGTATTCGGTGAGGGATGATCCAGAGGAGGCGGTCGCCGCCAATCCGCATGATTTAATTGTTGTAAGTGAGACTAAGGCTTATGTCATTAGACGTGGAAAAGATAAAGTTTGGATTGTTAATCCATCGGCGACATTGGAAGAAAATTTTAAAATTGGCGAATTGGATTTAAGTTCTTATAATGATTCTGACGGCAAGCCTGAAATGGTAACTGGTGTTATTGTTAATGAAAAGCTATTTATTTTAATGCAGCGATTGGTGAATGCAATGCCAACGGAAATTGCATATGTTGCAGTATTCGATATAGAAACGGAGATGGAAATAGAAACCGATTATCCTGGTGATTTAGTTAAAGGTATACCATTAGAAGCTAGGAATCCGGGTGGCAATATGATGTATGTCAAAGAGGATAATTCAATTTATATTTCAGCCGTTGGGAGTTATGGTTCCCCTGGGTATACTGGTGGAATTGAAAAAATTGATGTTGATACATATGAGTCCAAATTGGTGTTTGATGATGGCACGGATAATGACCACCCATATGGTAAAGTGGTTGGGGCTACTGTAGTGTCACCCACTCAGGCTTACTTTATTGGGTGTGCTGACTGTGTAATTGGAAGTGGCAATTTTTCAGATTATAGTTTATATAAACTAGACCCGGGAACAGGGATTGCAAGTGTTATTGAGGTTGCTGAATTACAAAATACAATACTGACTAGTTTGGCATTATCTCCTGAAGGCGATTTATGGATAAGTGCTAATGATGCGACCTTATATGTTTTTGATACAGCACAAGATGGCATTGTCGAAACCTTAGATACATTTTTAAATCCAAATAAGGTTGTCTTTGAGTGGTGACCTGCGGGGTTCGGTCTGTTCTTAATGAAAGGCTGGGCTCAAATTATGACTAGCTACAAAAATATATATTGATAGAAAAATTGATAAATAAAATTATCGTGACATGAATAATCCTGTAAAAGCAAGGGTTTAATGGGGGTATAGACTCACAAGAAATACTCTCTTCATGGTCAATCTGTCTGATCGTAATTAAAGCAATTTTCCCCGTGTATTATCATTTAAATATATTTAAAAATTTGGCTAGACAACTGAAATTTAAAATTAGACGCGTGAAAAGAATATTGTACTATCTAAAAGTGAACGACCTGGGTGTGCAAGAAAATTATCATAAAACAAGAAATATGTGAAAATTCTATTTGAAGTAGCTGTTTAATATACCTTAAAATTTTTCACAATTTTAAAAAATAAATTTTATAATCATAAGTGTATTTCAAGAAGTTGAATGTAAGACAATAAAAGGACGTTACTACATTCAACTTCTATCAAATTATTATCTTTTAATTGTGAAATCTACAAACCTAACTCCACCAGCCAAGCAATATCCTGCTGTTTGTTGAGGTGGAACAGGTTGGATTATATTCACGCTTAAATTAGATGCCAAACCAACTAATAACATTGATAATTTTCTTTCTCCATCAGCACCACTTATGTCCATAACAAAATCTGTATTGCAACCTGGTGAAGGTGCTGGGTCAGGTGTGACGCCTACGCGGACAAAATCAATGCCACTATATTTAAATAAGTTTACAGAGTCAATTGTACCATCATATGCTGCAGATTCTGCGGATAACAATATGGTGAAAAAAGCTCCAGAAAAAGTCAGCATGTTTTTTAATTTAAATAATTTCATATTTTTTCCTTTGTAGATAACTAATCTACAGTAAAGTTAAGTATAATCGGTTTCAACCAGCATTTTTTAGAAGCGTATCAGGTGTATCAAAATTCTTCCAGCTCCACTTCTTAATTAATTTATGCGAGTAATGCCGTCTCGCTTGAAACATAAGCATTGATAGTTTAGGTAAATCTATAATTACACTTAGGTCTCCATCTTTAATTACCGTGTTTCCTGCAAATGACAATGCCTTAAGCGAACGTATTTTCACTAAAGGGGCTAAACTATTAATCTCGCTATTATCCGATACAACCAACACCTCAAGATTATTTAACCCTTTAACGAAATTTAAATCATTCAATAATTTACTACCACTTATTGTTAATCGCTTAAGGCTGCTACAATTTTTTATAGGTGAAAAATCGTTTAATTTTTTACAATTCAAAAAAACCAACTCATTCAAATTATTATAGTCTTTTAACCAATCAATCGACTCAACTTGACAGTTAGCTATGGTTAAAGAATCAAGGTACTTTAAATTAGTTAATTTTGTATAGTCTTTTAACTTTAACTTGTCCAAATAAAGATTCTTTATTTGAATACATTCAAGAATGCTTTGTGCTCCCTTCCACCAGTATAGATAACACTTTTCCAACTTTAATAGCTTCGTAAAATCAACTTTATCCTTAGTAGATGTCGTAATACTAAGCTCTCTTAAATTTACCATTTCCTCTATGGCCATTAACCCTGTTGCTTCAGAAGAAATTATACTCAACTCTTCTATAGAATTAAGTTGGCATAAAAATGAATAATCTGTATCACACCAGCCTTTAACAGAGTTTAGATATACCGCTTTAATATCATTGTCACGAATAAACAGTGCTATTACGTCAGTCCATGGTCCACCGATAATAATTCCCTTGCGATTTTTAGAGTCTTTATCACTATATGGGTTTACAACTACTTGGACATATCCAGGTATATTAGAAGAGTTCAATGCCATATTCTTTCCACTTTGAAGGGGCAATTTCATTGCGTTTATTATCAAGATTGCGTACACCGCCATTGTCAATAATTGCTTGTTGCTCAGCCTTTCGTCTTGCCTTGCGATCACCTATTGGGAATGACCCTATCACTTCAGCGTCTGTACGATCACGGCCATCTCTTGCTGTTTTTGCTCGTTTTTCTAAATCGTTGGCGCTACCAATATAAGGTTTTCCACTATCTGTTTTATCGCCCGCTACACGGTAAATAACACCTCTCTCTGTTTTCTTGGTGGCATCACCAATAGCACTTGTTGTTTTACCCAAGCGTTTAGCTTTAAGAAGTATACCCGTACCCGGTACAGGACTTATAAGACCAACCGTGCTGTCAGCCAAATCCAGTGATGCTTGTCTTATAAGTTCTGGGTCACCGGATTTTACGGCTAATCCAAATTTTACTGCATCTATAGTGAAAAAGATGACATCTATTGGACTCTCGCCATTGGGGTCTTTATATCGGTAAGGGTTGTTATTTGCATATGCATATGTGTTGATTGATTGTAAGTTGTTGAGTCTAAATCCTGCTGGATCAACTTGCATAAATCGACCGATATCAGGATTATAATGACGAGATTTTATATAAGTTAAGCCGGTATCACGTTCGAATTGTTCACCTGCATAGCCAATTTTGTTATGTCTAGATGCATTATTTTGGACTTGACTACCATAGGGCAAATAATCTTCAGTCCAAATCACCTTACCAAAGTCATTCGTAGCTGCTTTTGGAGAACCTAAAAAATCGTTATGATAATAGGTTACTAATTCAACTGACAACGCAGGTGTGATTGTAAACAACAACAATATTGAGAATATCGCTTTTATAATATTTGTTTTTATATTATTTATCATTATGTCAGCCTCAACTCTATTTAAAAAGTAGGTTGTTTATTGGTTTTATAATACCTGGGTTAAATAATGGGTGCTCATCTATTCCATCCAACAGCTTATCCCCATCTGTATCAGGATTATTAATGTCTGTTCGAGACAAGTATTCATTCAAATTAGAAGAGAAATCGCCATCTATGTCGTTATCTGCATCTACACCACTATTTGGATTTAGGCCATTCTGTAACTCATATAGATCTGGCATACCATCATAATCAGTATCTGAACTGCGAGGATATGTTCCAGCAAAGAATTCTTCAAGATTTGTCAATCCATCACCATCAATGTCAATTCCTGCATCATTATAGTTTGGGTCTAAATTATGTGTGAGTTCATATGAGTCTTCCATACCATCATTATCAGTATCTGCTCGATACATATTGGTTCCACTTTTATATTCAACGATATTAGATATACCGTCGCCATCTAAATCATCGCGTGCATCTAATGGGTTATTAGGGTCAAGGCCTAGGTGAGTTTCAAGGCAATCTGCAAAACCGTCAGTATCTGTATCAGTATCAGCGCACTCGTCTAGTTTTAAGACGAGCTCTCCATTTAAATATACGTAGTCAGTCATGATTCCTGTTTCATAATTATATTGATTTAGTAAGCCATAATCTTCACTATAAAAATGATCGGTTCTTATTCCCCCTTTCATAGAACGAGTTAATCTTTTTGAACCATCATATACATAATTAATTTTCGACCCAGTAGCTAAATCAGTTACTGATGTTAAATTATTCACATAATCATATGAATAACTTTTCTTCGAATCATAGATCATATTTCCTCGTGCATCATAATCAAACCTTAATGTTTTAGAGCCGAAAATATACCCTAATATATTACCTGGAAGATAATAATATTGAAGGTCACTATCACCGATAAATTTTGTTAAAATATTGTCGTTATCATCATAGGTAAAATCACCACTTCCCCACAACGAACTAATTGCAGTAATTAATCTATTGGCCCCATCATAGGATAAGGAAATGTTATTATCAAAATCAGTCCTATCAAAAATATTTTTTACATTACCTCTGTCAGTATAATGATATTCTAAGTCTAATATAGGAACATTAAACTCACTATGAGTAACCGACCAAGGTAGTAATTTTTCATTAAAATCGACTACTTTCTTCTGTTGGTTAGCATAGGTAATAGACCTGTAATGGCCTGTAGGGTGGTAATCTATGTTAGTAATATATTTACCAATTTTTGTTGGACGTCCGATTGGGTCAGGTGAGAAGTCGATACTTTTTCCACTAGGATAAACGATTGATGCTAGCTCATCGAGCGAGTTATAATTATAACTTATATCATAAACAATATTGTTTGATCCCAGATGATGAATTGATTCTTTTATTATATTTTTAAGCTTATCGTAAAGGTAAACTTTAGCGATTGGGTTATTATCCATAGTGCTATATATATACCTAATTGTATTATTCAAATAATAACCCGTTGATTTAATATATCCACCTGGATACCTAACGAAATTTTCTCTACCTAAGTCATCGTATTGATAGGTTGTCATACTTAAATCCTGTAGAGTTTTAGTTTTAATTTTTCCATCACTATAGTATGTAAAACTAATTTCCCCTATTTCCGGTTGTATTATTTTCCATAATTGTTGAGAATCATTGTAAATAAATGTTTTAACTACCCCGTCTCTCTCAACACCAGTTAACTTACCAGCTGGGTCCCATGTAAATAATGTTTCTATATATTTATTGATACCATTATTTTCAGACGCTTTCTTCGTTTGTTGTTTGACACTTTTAACTTCTACAATATCAGGATTGCCATATGAGCGATGATTAACAATAGTTTCGTATCCTTCTTCATCTGTCATTATGTAACCATGCTCTATAAGATTTTCAGTCCGTCCAATATTACATTCCAGATCATAACAGTATGACTTTTTTGAACCATCAACATTGTTAGTTATACTTATGACTCGACCTATTGCATCATACTCATACATCAAACCAGCAGATCCTACCATTGTGCTATAATACGGAAGAGATGAAAATTCCAGTTGGCCATATTTATCATAGTTTGTGCTTGATCTAATTCGAGTTAATTGATTATTCGCATAAAACATTGTCTCAATTAAAGTAGGTCTTTGAAACGAATCATAAGTAGTCGATTCTGTTCTATCACCTCGCGTCGTTATTTTTTTATTAATCGCAGGCCAACTAATAGTTTCAATTGCTCTAGTTGAATTCGTTTCTTGAGGATATGAAATACTACTGACTTCATCTTTATTATCATATGTGTACATTGTTCTGTTACCAGCTGCATCGTCTTCCCAAGCTATAGTACCTGTTGGATTAACTTTTAAGTTTATAATTTGATTTAATGGTCGTACTTCCTTCTGTGCAATACCTCTAAAGTAATCAGAGTACACCGTTTTAAGTAGTTTGTTATTATGTGTTGTTGTAAGGTCTTGACGCTCACCTGCCCATTGATGGCCTTTTGGGTAATATGTAAACGCATTTGTAACGCCATACTCATTAGTATATACAAGGCTCCCATAAACTGGGTCGAAACTATTACGCTTTTCCCCAACGAGACCATCTATCGTTTCTGTTTCTTGTAGACCTATAAGCCATGGATTAATGCTGTTTTTATAACTAATCCGTGTTGTTTTTTTGTCAATGCCATTACTTTGCTCAATGACACGTGGATTTCCGTACTCATCATGGTCTTTATAGGTAGTAATGTATTTACCGTCAATAATGACTTTATCTAGAATAGCTTTGGAAAAATCATTTGGATTTGTTCGAGTTGTTACTCGGTCGCCATTTCCAATATGAGTTGTTGATGGGTCATCATTTTCAAAATTAGAGGGGTATAATGTATGCGCTATGGGTACACCGATCATATAGTTTGATTTTTTCCATAAATTTTCGATTGTTCTCACTAATTTAGAATTATTTTGAAGATCGAAAAGCTCATGTTTTAATAATAAGCCCTGTTTCCAGTCATGATCATCTATTGTTAGCTTATTCCAAGCTAGTGAAGTTTCAGATTGAAATCTACCAAAATGATAAACTTCACGCTTCAACTCCCCAGTTGTCACAGTTGTTGTTTTTGTTTGTTTAAAAAGTAAATCTACATTAGTTGGGTCGTTATTTGTCATTCTTTCATACGAAAACTGTATTATTAAATCATCAAGCGACTTCTCTTTAACAACAACAATACCATTCGATGCGAACGAGTGAATATACCCTATAGACATGTGTGTTTCGCCAATATCAAAGCTACTCCTATATTCATATTTATATTTCACTATCTGGTTATATGGCGTTTTAACTTCAGAAATTGAATTATAATATTCTTTTAAAAATGCTTTAAATGGGCTACCCACCTCTCCCGTCCATACACTGCAGCATTCTAAAGCCTCATACTTATACTCCCATGTCAAACCGTCGGGCTTTCTTACTCTTCGTAACAGACGGTTCATTCTTTCAGCGCTTGTCCTATAAGCATATGAATCTCTATTGAGATCGATATCAGGTGTTGTCGTATAATCATAATTCCAAGTTCGAGTAATATTATTACCATAATTAGCGATTATATTATCAATTACAGGCCACGTATTTCGCCTTGGCCCACCTTCATTGACGCCGATTAGTGGTTCTGCTTTATAATTAAATATAACCTGTCGGCCATCATTAGATGTGATTGAACTAAGAAATTTATGATCACTGAAATTCCAATTATTGTTACATAAGCCACTATATTCATTATCGCAAGGTCCTTCAAAGTTATTACTTGTTAAACTATTGAGTACGCCATGCATATAGTCAGCAGTCATTCCATAAGATGCATCGTATTTGTATTCTAAATAATTACCATATAAGTCTTCAATCTTACTGACGTAGACAACTATTACTCCTGGCTCCCTATTATCTAGCGGGGTGCCAGTCCAGGTAGTCGACTTATCAAAAGTGTATTTCAAACCGTTAGGTGATAAGGCAATGAATCCATCCTGTTTTCCAGTTCCAGGATCAAAACACTTTATAATCCAATTATCTTTTGTAACGTATTTCGTGTCAGCAGGGTACTGTGTCAGTATAGGATTTTTTTTGTAAACCTGTTTTTTTTCACCACCTTGTAAATAGAGGTTTATTCCACCTGCCATATCTGCACCATCAAAACGAAGTAGTCCAGTAACACCAGTCTCAGTAGGCGGCATTGATGCATCAGCACATATCCCAGTACCATTAATAACGCCATTACTTCTTGCAATAGTTGGCGTAGGTATCGAAATACGCGGAATAGATAGATCCCAACTACCAAATAAATTTATTGGTGTATCATTATTTCCAAAGGTTCTTTCAACAACTATATCCATACCAGCTTGTCCTGGCATAGAAATATCCTTAATTAACCAACTTAATGCACCGCTATGGAGATCAATGTTTTCACCCTCAATATCAACACGAACAGCACTGGTGTTAGGACTAAACACAGAGTCACTAGATAATGGGTTTAAATACGAATTTATACCATCAGTTGCAGCCCATAGTGCTGATGATTTTAATAACAGAAGGATTATGAATATATTAAAGGGTATTGTTTTTAGCATTATTGTTAATCCCAGAAACAGCATAATTTTCTATGCTTGTTGCTTTTTAGTGAGCAGTTTGTATCTTTTCTATACAAACAATAATTGGATTGAAACAATAAAGAGGAAATGCATTATCCCTAAATTTATGTTTATATATCCGTATATGAGGGTTTAGATTATACACATCTAACTATTAAGTGCAAATTCATATTGTTTTACAAATCACAGATACAGATCTCCCTTGGCTTGATTGATGGAAGTGATTTGAGTTATATTGTGTGATAATTCTAAAACATAATACGCTTAACTATTTTTTTTCATATTGCTAAAATCAAAATAATAAAATTTTATCTAGACATTCAATGTGTTTTTCATTTCTAAAGCCACTGTATATTCAACTCAACACTCGGATGTGGGAAATAAAAATTAACGGGATTGTTGTGGTTTTGGGAAACGCTTGTATATTATTTATTGCAATCTGACAAAAAATACAATCGTTATCACAATATAGTAAATGCTTATAATTAAACAAGCTCTTGTCTTAGAAAAAGCTCAAAATACTCTTATTGAAAAACGCTTATCGCACAGAGCAACTGCTGATTAGATATAGCTGTCGATTATTACCTAGCTATAAATACAGTATGATTTCCAGTGTCTATTCGTCGTATAGGATAGTCATAAAGCAGCTGTAAATTGTCTTCTTGTAGTAAGTCACATGTTTTACCAACCAAAACTTCACCGCCACCTAATAACAAAATAAGTTTATCGCAATAACGGGCGGTTAAATTTAAATCGTGTAGCGTCATTAAAATGCTCTTATTATTTTCCCTTGCATCGGTGCATAAGTAATCTAACAGTTGAATTTGATATTTTAAATCCAGATGACTGTTGGGTTCATCCATTAACAGAATATTCGGGTTTTGAGTAATGAGTGCAGCAATAGACACACGCTGACGTTCACCACCGGATAGCTGATTAATTGGGCGTTCGGATAAATCCAGAAGCTGCACCGTGTCTAGAGCCCGACGGGCGATTTCCCTGTCTGCATGACTTTCCCACTGCCATTGATTGATATGGGGGTGTCTGCCGGTGATGACGGTTTCAATAACACTGCTTGGAAATACGTCTTCGTGATGCTGCAATAAAACGCCAAGTTGTTGGGCAATTTTTTTTCGCGATAAATCATTTAAATTATTCTGATCAATAAAAATGTCACCACTGTCGCTATCGTGCAGTCCCGCAAGTGCGTGCAGCAATGTGGTTTTACCTTTGCCATTTCGCCCGAGTATTCCCCAGACTTCCCCGCCATGACATTCAATATTTAAATCATTACAAACCCGGGTATTGCCGATGCTGACCTGGAGTTTTTCAGTGCGCAGTAAACTCATGTCTCACCCTTCTGGTGATAGCCCCGATTTAATAAGTAAAGAAACATCGGCACACCAATAAAAGCGGTGATAACGCCAACCGGTAATTGTTGGGGGGCAATAATTGTGCGGGCAAGTGTGTCGGATAAAAGTAATAAGCTACCACCCGCCAGTACCGAGGCGGGGGCTAACCAGCGATGATCGCTGCTTATGATTAAGCGCATCATATGGGGTATGATTAAACCTACAAAACCAATGCTGCCTGCTTTTGTTACGGCGGCAGCTGTGAGAGCAGAAGCGAGTAAAAATAAACTCAGTCGCAGGGGTTTAATGGAAATGCCCAGCACGCTGGCCTGCATTTCCCCCCGTGACAATATATTTAATGAGCGCCCTAAAATAAAACTGATTAACAAACCACTGATTAAAACCAGAGGTAAAATGGGGTTGCTAAGTTGCTCGCTGTGGGCATGGCTTAAGTCTCCCATTAACCAGAACAGCATGCCTTTGAGTGGACGCTCTGGACTCAGGGAAAGTATAAAATTAATAATGGCACCCCAGCCAGAGGCAATAACGACCCCGGTGAGTAACAGGCGTGAGGGGTTCCAGTTACCGCGTCCGTGGGCCAGACCAAATACCAGTAAAATTGAGAGCAGTGCACCAATAAATGCGCTACCGGAAACCCAGCTGCTAATACCTAGTGAAATGGCCAGCATGGCGCCAACGGAAGCACCGCCTGAAACGCCTAAAATATACGGGTCGGCCAGTGGATTGCGTAACAGTACCTGCATTAACATTCCTGCAAGTGCGAGTAAACCACCGGTGCAAAAAGCCACATAGGCACGGGGTAAACGCAAATCAAAAATCACACTATGGGTTATTAAATCACCCTTGCCCAGCAGAGCCTGTATAATTTGAGAGAATGTAAGAGACAGGCTGCCTACGGATAAGGCAAAGATAAAACAGCTGATACTGATAAAACCAAGCAAAATTAGCAGGTAAAACGGCTGGTTAACTAAAAAATAATTACGCATTAAAAAGAGTCTGCTTGAATAGGGTTTGTTTAATCAGGCAGTAATTATAAGCTAAACCGTATATATAACACACAGGATAAATCATGGGATTTCGACTTTCTAAAATATATACCCGCAAGGGTGATGGCGGTACCACCGGTATGGCGGATGGTAGCCGTCTGGCCAAAGACAGCTTACGCATGCATGCTATTGGTGATGTGGATGAGTTGAACAGCATGCTGGGTGTGGTCATTAATAAAACACCGGCGGATGAAGTTCAGCAAAATATGATTACGATTCAGCACGATTTATTTAATCTGGGTGGACAATTGGCGATGCCGGATTATGTCATGATTAATCAGTCACGCATTGACTGGTTAGAAAAAACACTGGATGAAATGAATGAAGTACTGAGCCCCCTGAAAGAGTTTATTTTGCCCGGAGGTACTGAGGCAGCCTGTTTCTGTCATATGGCGCGCACCATTTGCAGGCGCACAGAGCGCTCACTGGTTTCGCTTAATACAGAAAAACAAATAGATGGCTTGTTACTGGCTTATATTAATCGTTTGTCCGACTGGTTATTTGTGGCGTGTAGAAGTTTAAATAAACTGGAAAATACGGAAGAGATTTACTGGAAGTCTGATCGGATAAAAAGTATTGCGGGAGAATAATAATGCCCGAGCAGAAGCCGTACTGAATGTAAATAATATTTTATAAGAGACGCAGAGTTTTGGTGTTATAAATATGTATTTTTTTGCTGACAATGAAATTAAAAATGTGAATTTTAAATCATGCGAATAGGTATAGATTTAGGCGGCACAAAAATAGAAGGCATTGCGCTGGACAATAAGGGTAATGAATTAATGCGCCATCGAGTGCCGACTCCAGTGGGGGATTATTCAGGTACCCTGAATGCCATTGTGGCCTTAGTTAATTATATCGAATCATCTATAAATGAAATGGCAAGTATTGGTGTAGGCACTCCCGGCTCACTCTCACCTGCCAGTGGTTTACTGCGCAATTCAAATTCAGTGTGCATGAATGGCCAGCCGGTTAAACAGGATCTAGAAAAGTTACTGGGACGTGAAATTCGTATGAGTAATGACGCCAATTGTTTTGCATTGTCCGAGGCGATGGATGGTGCGGCCAAAAACGCAGCTGTGGTTTTTGGTGTGATTATCGGCACCGGCACCGGCGGGGGAATTGTGGTGAATGGCAGGGTATTAAATGGGCCGAATTCCGTCGCGGGGGAGTGGGGACATAACCCCTTGCCATGGCCAGTAGTTGTCCCTGAAAATGACTCAACCTCCCGTAATAATTTAAAATGTGAAAGTAATGAGTGGCCCGGCCCGCAATGCTACTGCGGTAAACGGGGTTGCATTGAAACCTTTTTATCCGGTCCCGGACTTGCACATGATTATCTTTCAGCAACCGGTGATCAGCTCTCCCCGGTTGAAATAGTGGCGCTGGCAGAGGCAGGGAAGGATCAGGCTGAGCTGTGTTTGCAGCGCTACGAAAATCGTATGGCCAGAGCGTTGGCGCATATTATTAATATTTTAGATCCGGATGTTATTGTGCTCGGTGGTGGCATGTCGAACGTACAGCGACTCTACAAAAATGTGCCGAAAATACTACCAGCCTTTGTGTTTTCAGATGTGCTTAATACCCAGCTGGTGGCACCCATGTACGGTGATTCGAGTGGGGTCAGGGGGGCTGCCTGGTTGTGGGATTAGTTATCGGGTCTTCTATCTATGCCAGAAATATCCCCAAAATATGCAGGGGACATCGCCATAAATTAGCGGTAAAATATGCCGGTATATATATTACTGAGACAAGACAATGAACAACCCTTTTCAGGAGCAGTTGCTAAAAGCCGGTGTGGTAAGTAAGCAACAGGTGCAAAAAGCGCAGCAGGATAAAAATAAAAAGAAAAAGCAGCAACATAATAATAAAAAAATAAAGCCGGTTAATGAGGCTGCAATTAAAGCAAAAAAAGCCGCTGAGGAAAAAGCGCTACGAGATCGTGAATTAAATAAACGCAGAGAAGATCAGGCACGGGGAAAAGCCCTGTCCGCGGAAATTAATCAGTTGATTAAGGATAACCTGATTGCCCGTGATGAAAGCTGTGAAGTGGCTTATAATTTCGAGCACCAGAAAAAAGTTAAGAAAATTTATATCAATGAAGAGATGAAGCAACAGATCATCAAAGGCAAATTAGGTATCGCGCGTATTGAAGGTGTATATGAATTGGTGCCCCTGTCAGTGGCTGAAAAAATTAAGCAACGCAATGAAAAACGGGTTGTAATTTTTGAGCCGGAAGAAAAGTCAAAAGATGAAAATGATCCGTATGCGGATTATGAAGTGCCAGATGATCTGATTTGGTGATTTAGTCTGTTAAATAGGTTTGGTTATTCAAAGGCTAAATTTTTTTCCGCAAATGAACGCTAAGCTCCGCAAATAAAACCAGGTTGATGCGTAGTGTGTAACAGGTAGAAGAATTAAAGTTTGCGTCTATTGGGGTTCATTTGCGGTAGTCTTATAATTTTTAATTACAAAAAAGTAAATTCGTAACTCACCATATCATCCCCCGGGTCTTTTATTTCCAGATTAATATTAACCGGTACATCCGGTTGCATTCTGGAAATCTGGTTTTCTGGAATACCCAGATATTCAAGTGGACTAAAGCGCCGACCCGCAATGGTTTTTCCCCGGACGTTTTCAAAGCGTAGTTCTATTAGTGGATAATTCTGTGCATAGTCAGCCTGGTTGACGATGCTGGCAGACACCATTAATGCATTTTTAACATTCGGGTGGGAGAAAATATTTTTGCTGCTCAATACTATTGATTTCAGGTCTTTAGGTGGCGGCAGTGTGCAGTTGAGTTGTTGGCACATTATGTCTAGCCAGGGGCGCAGTTCAGTTATTTTTATCAGAGAGTTGCGATTGTAGTAGGCGTACTGCAACAGTAAAGTGGCGATGCCTGTAAGAATGCCCAGGGTGAGTATGAGTGTACCCATAAAGCCAAATCGGCTTTTACCCCTTCTTGATTCCGCCCGTAATTCGGGTGGAATAACATCGGCAACCACATGGCCGGTGTCTATAGCATTAATACTCTCTTCAAAGGGGTTGTGAGGAACTTTTTGTGATTCGTGATGCGTCTGTTCATGGGTTTCAGTGGCTAACGCATCGGTGGAAATATCAGCCTGAAAGCGGCCGGTACTGTATGGATTGTCGGCGGTGAATATCGCCAGGCAGTGGCCGCATCGCACCTGTCCGTCGGCTTTTTCCAGGTCGGCTTCAGATACTCGAAAAACGGTGTTGCAATGTGGGCATTCAGTTTGCATATTATTTTTTCAGATCATTTTCCAGGTTATGTTTTCCAGGTTTATTTTCCAGGTTTATTTTCCAGGTTTATTTTCTAAGGCCAGTCACTCGTATCCAGTCATCCTTCACCGCAATCGGATCAAGTTCAAACCAGGGTGAGTAAGCGGCAATGATTTTATCGGACTGACTTTCCAGTATGCCGGATAAAACAATGCTGCCCCCGGGTTTACAATAAGCGGCCAGCTGTTCCGCCAGTTCGGTTAACGGACCGGCAAGAATATTGGCTAACACGATATCATAGTTGCCCGCCGCCTGAATAGCGGGCATGTCGGCGGGTAAATACAGATCCAGTTTTTCTGCGAGTTTATTTTCCCCGCGACTATTTTCAAGTGCGTTGTCTTTGCTGGCAATGATAGCCTGGGGGTCTATATCAGTGCCATCGCAATGTGCGGCGCCTAATAAGAGTGCCGCTATAGCAAGCACGCCGGAGCCACAGCCAAAATCTAATACCTGTTTGTTGTGCAGGTTTGCAGAATCTAACCATTCCAGGCATAAAGCCGTGGTCGGGTGGGTACCCGTACCAAAGGCCAGGCCTGGGTCCAACATTAAATTGATGGCATCCGGTTGGGGTGGCGGTAAATGTTTCGGGCACACCCATAAACGTGTACCAAATTGCATGGGTTTGTAATCATCCATCCATGCACGAATCCAGTCTTTATCCTCGAGGGCTTCAACTTTTAGAGACGTCTGTTCCCCGAGCTGAGATTTTATCTGGCTTTGAAGTAATTCTGTATCGATATGCGCTTCAAATAAACCGGTGAGAATAATGTTATCCCACAACGGAGTTTCGCCGGGCAGGGGTTCTAAAACGGGTTTGTCTTCCGCATCTTTACAGGTAATTGAAAGTGCGCCTGCATCGAGTAATGCCTGTTCGGCTTTATCGTTACTGGCTTTTTCAGTTTGGAGTATGAGTTGAATCCAGGGCATTAGTTTGGGATATTAAATTATTGCCACATGAACACAGGGATCACAGAGAAAGAATTTTTTCATAAAAAATTCTGTGTTCTCTGTGCGACTGTGGCAATGTGTTAAGAATTTTCCAGTTTCTTTTCAAGATAATGAATATTTACACCACCGGCCTGAAAATTGGCATCCTGTATTATGCTCATCTGCAATTTTGTGCTGGTGTTAATGCCATCAATGACCATTTCAGATAAGGCGCCCTGCATGCGTGCAATCGCAACATCACGGGTATCACCGTGGCAAATTAATTTGCCAATCATAGAGTCGTAATGGGGTGGTACTTTATAGCCTGCATAAATATGCGATTCAACCCTCACACCGGGCCCACCAGGCGGGTGGTAGCGGGTAATTAAACCGGGAGACGGAATAAATGTTTTATGGTGTTCCGCATTAATACGACACTCAATAGCATGACCGGTAATGGTAATGTCTTCCTGCTTTAAACGTAGTGGCTCACCCGCGGCAATGTAAAGTTGTTCTTTTACAATATCGACGCCGGTAATCATTTCAGTAACCGGGTGCTCTACCTGAACACGGGTATTCATCTCAATGAAATAAAATCGACCATCTTCATATAAAAACTCAAAAGTACCCGCACCCCGGTAATTCATTTCCAGGCAGGCATTGACACAAACGCTACCAATTTCTTCACGTAGTGCATCAGTGATGCCGGGGGCGGGGGCTTCTTCAACGACTTTCTGGTTACGGCGTTGCATTGAACAATCACGCTCACCTAAATGCACCGCATTTCCCTGGCCGTCAGACAGTACCTGAATTTCTATATGGCGAGGGTGCTCAAGGTATTTTTCCATATACACTTTATCGTTGCCAAATGCTGCACCGGCCTCAGCTTTGGTCAGTGATATAGAATTGAGCAGTGCGCTTTCAGTGTGTACAACCCGCATACCGCGACCACCACCACCACCGGAGGCTTTAATAATAATTGGATAGCCAATTTCTTTGGCAATGCGCAGGTTGGCTTCCTTGTTAGCTTCATCGATGACGCCATCGGAGCCGGGTACACAGGGCACACCGGCTTTTTGCATGGCTTCAATGGCCGCGACCTTATCACCCATGGTGCGAATAGAATCGGCGGTTGGGCCGATGAAAATAAATCCGCTGTCTTCCACTCTTTCTGCAAAATCCGCGTTCTCAGACAGGAAACCGTACCCTGGATGGATCGCCATGGCATCGGTCACTTCTGCAGCGCTGATAATGGCAGGAATATTTAAGTAACTCTGATCGGAAGGTGCCGGGCCGATACAAACAGATTCATCCGCGAGGCGCACATGTTTTAAATCACGGTCTGCTTCTGAATGAATGGCAACGGTTTTGATGCCCATCTCACGACAGGCGCGAAGTATACGCAGGGCTATTTCACCCCGGTTGGCTATAACTACTTTTTCTATCATGATACTGGACTATTCAATAATAAAGAGAGGTTGACCAAATTCAACAGGCTGGCCATTTTCAACCAGAACGGCTTTAATTTTGCCGGACTTGTCTGCTTCAATCTGGTTAAGTATTTTCATGGCTTCAATGATGCACAACGTGTCGCCTTCAGATACAGATTGACCCACATCCGCAAATACTGCTGCGCCGGGAGATGCGGAGCGATAGAAAGTACCGACCATGGGTGAAGTGACTTGATGACCCGAAACTTCAGGAGCGGCTTCAACGGCATCTGCTGTGGCAGCGGCCACTGGAGCGGCTGCCGGGGCAGGAGCTGCAGCGGGGGCAAATACCTGTTGTGGTGGAGCCGCGACAGCATTTTGCTGGCGTGAAATGCGAACCGATTCTTCGCCTTCTTTAATTTCGATTTCAGCAACACCGGATTCATCCAGAAGCTCAATCAGTTTTTTTATCTTGCGTATATCCATGAGGGTGATACACCTTTAAATTAGTTTGTTTAAAATCCTATTTAACCCTTGAGGTTACCCCTGAGCGGTTAAATGTTCGTGTGCGGCTTGCAGGGCGAGTTGATATCCCTGTGGGCCTAAGCCTGAAATTACGCCCAACGCAATATCAGAAAAATAAGATTGTTTACGAAATTCTTCACGGGCATGTACATTTGACAGGTGTAGCTCAATGAAAGGAATTTTTACGCCGTTTAATGCGTCGCGTAATGCCACACTGGTATGTGTGAACGCCGCCGGGTTAATAATGATGAAGTCCGTGCCATCTGATTGTGCAGCGTGTACCCGTTCAATTAACTGATGTTCCTGATTGCTTTGCAAATGTGCAATGGAGTCGCCGTTTTTTTGAGCCTGTGACTGCATGTCTTCAATGATGGATTCTAGAGTTCTGTTGCCATAATATTCCGGCTCACGGGTACCAAGCAGGTTGAGATTAGGGCCGTTGAGGACAAGAATGTGTGCCATAAAAAAGCTTTCAGCTATCACTGGGTTAATTGTGGGGTTAATTTGCACTGAATTGTGCATCTATTTTATAACGATGTCTACAAAATTTAACCTGTTCTAAGCAGATTCCCTGAAGATAGCCGCATTTTTACCGGGAAATTAGAGCTGTTTCACAGCTGTTATTAAGCAACAAATATGAGAAAAACACACGCTAAGTGGATTGTATCGAGTTATTCAAGGAGCAAGCACCTGTGAATACAGTGCCTTTTATGGAGGCCCATGGGGACGATCCCGATTGACAGTGAGGCATATAAAGGCTATTTACTTGGTGTGCATATTAAAATGTATCAAAGGCATTTTTTATAATAATAACAAATATTTAAAACTGACACTTACCGGTAACTGATGTGAAAAATAAAATCTGGATTTTATTTTTTGGGGGAGGGGTATGCAAAAGCTGTTTCATCTAGTCAATTTTTTTACCATCACCGCCTTGCTCTCGTTGCCTGTATTTGCGAAATCGGTAACCTCGTTACCGGAAATTATACTAAACGACACTAACAAACTGCCGTACACAACAAACAACAAAGATGGTTTTCTGGATGTGGTTTTGGGTGAAGCTTTTAAACGCGTCGGCTATAAGTTAATACTGGTCAGACTTCCGGCGGAGCGCGGCCTGCTCAGTGCCAATGAAGGTATTGTTGATGGCGAGGTGAATCGAATAGCCGGCATTCAAAAAGTGTATAAAAATTTAATTCCAGTACCGGAGAGGGTTCGTAATTCAGATTTTTGTGCATTATCTAAAAGCACAGACATCATTAATAGCCCGGAAGTGTTAGGTCAGCATGTGGTTGGTTATATTAAAGGCTGGAAAATTTTTGAAAAGATGATGTCAGGCTCAGATAATGTTATTACAACCAATAATCCTCAGCAGCTATTCAGGTTGTTAAAAATAAATCGTATCGATGCTGCTTTGTATACCTGTATGCAGGGTTTTATCGTGGCAAAAGAATTAAATATTGCCGATTTAAAAGTGCTGGAACCGCGCATCAAACAAAGGGGAATGTTTATGTATCTTAATAAAAAACATGAACACATTATTCCTGCATTAAGTAAAGCTTTGAATGATATCAGGCAGGAGGGTCTTTATGATCGCTGGTATAAAGAAAAAATTGTACCTTTCATTATTCATTAACGACAGAATCGGAAGCGCACTTAAAAAATAATGGACTCGCAATCTAAACATCTCTCGCTTAAACGCTCACCACTGGCAAAAAGACTCATTGTTCTGATGATCCTGTTTAGCGCAACGATTACATTAATTACCACGGCCATACAGCTTTATAATGAATATCAGCGGGATATAGAAGGAATAGAGTCGTTGTTTGATCAGGTAGATTATGTGCATCTGCGCTCTTTTACACATTCTTTATGGGCCACTAACTACCGAGAGTTACGGGTGCAGATGGAAGGGCTGGTTACCCTGCCAAATGTTATTTATGCGTCTGTTTACAATGGCGATAAACTGGTTGTTGAAACGGGTAAAATTGACTCTGGAAATATTATTGAGCGCCAGTATCCGATGGAGTATGAGTTTTTAGGTAAAAAAAATATCATCGGTAAGCTTACCGTTACTACAACGCTGGATAATATTTATGCGGAATTATTAAGAGACGCCACTAATATTTTTTTGAATAATGCGTTACGCACGTTACTGGTTGTTATTTTTATTTATTTTATTTTCCACCATTTGGTTACCCGCCACATTGCGCGCATATCTCAGCACTTTCAGAAAATTGCACTCGATAAAAGTATTCCTTTAGCGCTGGACAGACGTGAGTCTGAAGTGCCGGATGAGCTAGACTTTCTCGTGACTTCAGCAAATGATATGCAGAGCAGAATAATTGAGTCTCACAGGGCTTATAACGAAAGTGAAAAAAAATACCGCACTTTAACAGCGGTGGCGCCGGTGGGTATTTTTTATACCGATGTCAATGGCGGGTGTTTATACGTCAATGAAAAATGGACTGAAATAACGGGTATGTCTGAAAAAGAAGCCATGGGTGATGGCTGGGTTAAAGGCCTGCACCCGCAGGACAGGGATCGTGTTTTTAAAGAATGGAATGATGCTGCAAAGCAGGCTATACCATTTAAGCTAGAGTATCGATTTCAGAAAACGGGACATACGCGTTGGGTTTTCGGCCAGGCAACAGCTGAAAAAAATGAGAAGGACGAAATTATCGGTTATGTTGGAACCATTACGGATATTACTGAGCGTAAAAAAGCAGAGCAGGCGCTCATAGAAAGTGAAGAAAAATTACGTATTATTCATTCACAGGTGCCGGGAATTGTTTACCAGTTTAAAATTGATATTCATGGTAACCGGTCTTTACCCTATGTAAGTCCGGCGGTTGAAAGTTATATTGGTTTAAAGGCCATAGATGTTATGGAGGATGTGAACAGGTGGTTTGATATCACTCATCCAGATGATTACCCGGGTCTGGAAAAATCCATTCTAGAGTCACTTGTTAACTTAAGCGACTGGGAGTGGGAGGGCCGGTTTATTCGACCTGATAATGAAATCATCTGGCTACGGGGAAAGGCAACACCGGGGAAAATGCAAGATGGCAGCACGATCTGGAATGGGCTTTTTGTAGATGTAACAGAACGTGTGCGTGTGGATGAAGTGATTCGCTGTACACAGAAAATGGATGCACTTGGAAAGCTCACTGGGGGGATCGCTCACGATTATAATAATATGCTGGGTGTGGTGTTGGGGTATTCAGAATTGCTAGTCGAAAAACTGGATGAACAACCCATGCTACAAAACTATGTCAGTAAAGTTATTCATGCGGGTGAACGGGGTGCAAAGCTCACAAAAAAATTACTGGCATTTTCTAAAAAGAAAGCATCAGATGCTGATGTTGTTAGTATCAACCACGTATTGCAGGATGCAAAACACATGTTGGAGAAAACCATAACCGCGCGAATAAAATTAAATTATGACCTCGGAAGCAATTGCTGGCCTGTGTATCTTGATGAAAGCGAGCTGGAGGATGCCATTTTAAATATGAGCATTAATGCCATGCATTCAATTGATGATAATGGTGAGCTGAATATTCAAACACGCAATGTTCACATTAACCCAATCGAAGCTGAAAGCCTCGGGCTGGAAACGGGTGAATATGTACGACTCACTATCAGTGATACAGGGCATGGAATGGATGAAGCTACCAGAGGAAAAGTTTTTGAGCCTTTTTACACGACTAAAGGGGATAAAGGTACGGGGTTGGGTTTAAGTCAGGTGTACGGCTTTGTAAACCGTTGTGGTGGTGCTATTGAAATTGAATCGATGCTTCAGCAAGGTACACAGTTTAAACTGTACTTTCCTCATTATACTGGCACAGAGCAGAACAAAAAAACAGAAGCGACTGAGAGTGAAAGTAACAATTTACAGGGACTGGAAACGATTCTTGTTGTTGATGATGAACCGGCATTGCTTGAATTAATGAGTGAAATTTTATCGACGCAAAATTATCAGGTTTTGTGTGCTGAAGGGGCAAAGCAGGCGCTAGAAATTATAGAGGTAGAAAAAGTCGATTTAATGATATCCGATATTATAATGCCGGATATGAATGGCTATGCATTAGCGGCGATTGTGCGAGAAAAATATCCTGCTATCAAAATACAGTTAGTCAGTGGTTTCTCTGATGAACAGCAAGTTGATGCGGCTGATGCGGATCTGTTTAATCACCGGCTTCATAAACCCTATGATGCAAAAACATTACTCGAAACTGTTCGTCGGGTTTTACAGCGCACTTAATTTGAAGTGGGTTTAGCCAGTAAGGGGCGAATTATATCCTCAACCTGTTTTTTAGATAACTCACCCGCATGGCTAAATTTTATAATACCTTCTCGATCAATAAAAACGGAAAAAGGTAAGGCGCCTATGTGATTACCGTAAATACGTGATAACTCCAGGCCTTTGTATTGGGCCGCCATTATGGTGTAGTCAACCCCTAAGGTGTCTACAAAATCCTGTACCGATTCTTTATCGTCCAGCGCAATACCGATAATATCAAAACCCTGCTCGTAGTATTGTTCATGGAGTTCAATAAATGCGGGCATTTCACGTTTGCAGGGTGGACACCAGGTGGCCCAGAAATTCACCAGCAAAACTTTTCCGTCCCACTCATTAATGTTACGTAATTTATCCTGCAGATCGTTCAACTCAAATTCCGGACGTTTTGTGCCGACAATATCACTGCCGATGGTTTTAGGCATGACGGCGGGCAGGTTGTTGTTTTTATTTTGCAGGTAACGTTGAAAACTGAAACCGGCACCGCCAGCAATAATAATGACCAGTAAGAATGGGATAATATTTTTCATAGATTTTTTTCTTTTAAAGAAGCTTGCCACAGAGACCGATGTATTTGTATTTGTATTTGTATTTATTGACGTGACTTTTTTATTAGTCTCTGTGGCTATTTTGTTTTAGATGCCTTGCTTAAATGCCTGTTTTACATGCGCAGTAAATTTTTCAGCAGGCATATAACCCACCACTTTATAAGGTACCAGTTCCTCTGCCTGCGCATTGTAAAAAATAATGGCCGGTGGGCCGATGATTTTGAAATGTTTATAAAGGGCCTTGTCCTGTTCGTCATTCGCAGTGACGTCCGCCTGCAATAAAACCGTGTTACTCAATGCGCTTTGTACTGCGGGGTCAGTAAAAGTGAAGGTTTCCATTTCCTTACATGACACGCACCAGTCCGCATAAAAATCCAGCATAACCGTTTTGTTCTGTGCTTTAGCTTGTGCCAGTGCTTCATTTAAACCTTCAACGCCTTTAATTTTTTTAAATTGCAGGTGTTGTTCCATCGCCTGGTGGCTGGTGCTGCTTACCACGCCCTTTAAAGGTGTGAGCAAGCTGCCGCCACCGGCGGTAGCGCCAATCATTAAAATTGCACCATAAATAAATATCACCAGACCAGAACCTTTCCAGAAACGTGTCCAGCCAGTGGCTTCTGCTTTTAATGAATCGAATGCCCCCATATAGACCGCGGGCACAATCAGTAGCATGGCGGTGAGTAGCATCACTACCTGTTCAGACACAATGCTGCGTATCATCCAGATAGCCACGGCCAAAAGTGAAACACCAAACACTGCTTTTACCGCATCCATCCAGGCACCGGCCTTAGGTAATAAGCTACCCGCAGAGGTGCCGATGGCAATGAGTGGTGCTCCCATACCCAGGCTCAGGGCAAACAATGCCAGTCCACCGAAATATGGGTCGCCGGTTTGCGAAATAAATAACAACACACCAAACATGGGGGCTGCGACGCAAGGGCCAACGATTATGGCTGATAACAGACCCATCACTGCGGCACCACCCAGGGAGCCGCTTTTCTGTTTGTTACTAACAGAGGTGAGTTTGTTTTGAATAAATGCGGGCATTTGCAGCTCATAAAAGCCAAACATGGCCAGTGATAGCAACACAAAAACCCCGGCAAAACTGGCGAGTACCCATGGAATTTGTAACATGACCGCCAGGCTTTCACCGGTTAAAGCCGCAGCAACACCGGCGGCGGTGTTAATGGTGGCCATGCCAATAACGTAAGCCCCGGATAATGAGAAGCTACGACGGGTACTGACGTTCTCGCCCTGCCCAATAATAATACTGGAGAGAATCGGAATCATCGGAAATACACAGGGGGTAAATGCCAGTAACAGGCCGATGCCGAATAAAGTGATCAGGCTAAGCCACACGCTAGCATTTTTTAGCAGGTCGGCGATCTGATCCTGTTCTGAAATGGGGGCTGCGGGTGATCCTGTCGCAGCCGTGTTATCGATGATTGTACTGGCTGCAACATCACTTATCGGGCTGACGTCGAGGGTAATGGTTTTAGTAATTGGCGGATAGCAAATACCCGATATTTCTGAGCAACCCTGATATTTAACCTTGAAACTGGCATCTTTGACACCATCTTTAGCATTGTTAACAGCGATAGAGGCTTTGGCCTGGTGATGAAAAACGTAAATATCACCAAAGAACTCGTCCTGTTTGAAATCACCCTTATCGATTACAAAATTTGAGGTGGTGATGGCGTTACTGTCTGCAGCGGTGATTTTGGTCTTATCACGATACATATAATGACCATCGGCAATTTTCCACTCTGCAAAAACACGGCCGTTTTCAGACCAGGTTTTTAACTGAAATGCCTGGTCGGGTTCGAGAATTTCATCATCCCCACCACCCAGGCTTACTTCCTGGTCGGCATCGCCACCCAGTCCACTGAAAGGGTTGTCAGCAAAGGCGGGTTGCAGGAACAGGGGGAGGAGTAACAGCAAAATGCTGAGAATATGTGTAGGTTTAAAATGCATCGTAGAAACACCCGTGTATATAATTGTGGTAGGTTAGAACTTTCTAATGTGTAGAAGTTCTTAAAAATTCGTCCAGTTAAGCTGAAATTATTATGGCCATTACTTAAGGCGTGCTTAACGGACGCTAAACATTAAGGTTTTTATGTGTGCAGTGCAAGCTGTGCAGACAATTTAGAGAGCACATTATGTTAAGATTCTGGCCGGTATTATTTTTAGTGGTGCCGATTATTGAAGTTTACCTGTTAATTGAAGTGGGCAGTATTATTGGTGCCGGCTGGACTATTTTGCTGGTAGTAACCACCGCAATTATTGGGGTCAACCTGTTGCGCCAACAAGGTATTAGCACCCTAATGCGCGCGAATCAGGTGATGTCCCAGGGTCAGGTGCCCGCCATGGAAATGATGGAGGGGCTGTTTCTGGCGGTGGGTGGTGCACTTTTAATTACCCCGGGATTTTTTACCGATGTTATTGGTTTTATCTGTTTGTTGCCATTTACCCGTCGAGCAATTATTCAATATCTGCTCTTGAATTCTACAATCAAAACCTCATATACCGTTCATCAAGAAACTAGAGGGTCTGCAGACTCGCACACGATTGAAGGCGAATGTCGCCGCGAAGATTGATATCCAGAGGCTTTATAACGGATATTAGTGATGGCGGCGCTTGACTCTGTACGGCCCATGACTATCATTAGCACTCTCTAAGGCAGAGTGCTAAAAAATTAACGAGGATAAAAAACCATGAATATTCGCCCATTACAGGACCGCGTGGTCATTAAGCGTATGGAAGAAGAAACTACCAGTGCCGGCGGCATTGTTATTCCAGATTCAGCGACAGAAAAGCCTTCACGTGGTGAAGTGTTAGCCGTGGGTAATGGCAAGGTAACTAGCAATGGTGATGTTCGCCCGTTAGACGTAAAAGCCGGTGATCAGGTTTTATTTGGCAAATACGCGGGTACTGAAATCAAGGTTGAAGGCGATGAAGTACTGATTATGCGTGAAGAAGATATTCTGGGTGTGTTTGAGTAGTCAATCTCAGGCTCCTAACTTAAGGGCTTACCCTTTCCTGGCTCAAAAGCATAGCTGGATGAAGAGGGTAAGCCCCAATCAAATTTAAAGAATAAACAGAGGATATAAACATGTCTGCAAAAGAAGTTCGCTTCGGAGATGACGCACGTAGCCGTATGGTTAAAGGCGTAAATACACTGGCAAATGCCGTAAAAGTTACATTAGGTCCTAAAGGCCGTAACGTGGTTTTAGATAAATCATATGGCGCACCGACTGTTACAAAAGACGGTGTATCTGTAGCCAAAGAAATTAATTTAGAAGATAAATTTGAAAACATGGGTGCACAGATGGTGAAAGAAGTTTCTTCTCAAACATCTGATGTTGCTGGTGATGGTACAACAACGGCAACGGTTCTCGCCCAGGCGATTGTACGTGAAGGCATGAAGTCAGTCTCTGCGGGTATGAATCCAATGGATCTGAAACGTGGTATTGATAAAGCAGTACATGCTGCCGTTGAAGAGTTGAAAAGCATCTCAAAACCCTGTGAAGACAATGCTTCGATTGCACAGGTAGGTACTATCTCTGCAAACTCAGATACTGATATTGGCGGCATCATTGCACAAGCAATGGAAAAAGTAACCACACAGGGCGTTATCACGGTTGAAGAAGGCACATCACTGGAAAATGAGCTGGATATTGTTGAAGGTATGCAGTTTGACAGGGGTTACCTGTCACCTTACTTCGTAACCAACCAGCAAAGTATGGTTGCAGAGTTAGAAAATCCGTTTATCTTATTGTTTGATAAGAAAATCTCTAATATCCGTGACTTATTAACTATTCTGGAAGGCGTGGCTAAAGCCAGTCGTCCACTGCTGATTATTGCAGAAGATGTTGAAGGTGAAGCACTGGCGACACTCGTTATCAATAGCATGCGCGGCATCGTAAAAGTAGCGGCGGTTAAAGCGCCGGGCTTTGGTGATCGTCGTAAAGCCATGTTGCAGGATATTGCTGTATTAACCGGTGGACAGGTTATTTCTGAAGAAGTGGGTTTATCGTTAGAGAAAACCACACTGGAAGAGTTAGGTTCAGCGAAGAAAGTCACGGTGACCAAAGAAATCACTATTATTGTCGATGGTGCCGGTTCCAGCGATGATATCGATGCGCGGGTCGCGCAAATCAAGTCTCAGATGGAAGAATCAAGCTCTGAGTACGACACAGAAAAACTGCAGGAGCGCATGGCGAAATTAGCGGGCGGTGTTGCGGTTATCAAAGTGGGTGCCGCCACTGAAGTTGAAATGAAAGAAAAGAAAGATCGTGTTGACGATGCACTGCATGCAACTCGCGCAGCGGTTGAAGAAGGTGTTGTGCCCGGTGGTGGTGTTGCACTGATTCGTGCAATAGCCGCGATTGAAGGCATTAAAGGCGAGAACCACGATCAGGAAGTGGGTATCCAGATTGCCAGACGTTCAATGGAAGAGCCATTGCGTCAAATCACCAGCAATGCGGGAGATGAGGCCTCTGTTGTGCTTAATAAAGTAGCAGAAGGTAAGGATAACTTCGGTTATAACGCGGGTACCGGTGAATATGGCGACATGATTGAAATGGGTATTCTTGACCCGACTAAAGTAACTCGTTCAGCATTACAAAATGCTGCATCGGTTGCGGGCCTGCTGATCACCACTGAATGTATGATTACTGACATTCCAGTTGAGGAAGCTGCCGCTGCTGCACCTGATATGGGTGGCATGGGTGGAATGGGCGGTATGGGTGGCATGATGTAAGTCGCAGTTCAGCTTACCCCATCAGTACCTCAGCTCCGCGTTGGGAAATGATCACCTACAGTCGTAGGCTCACATTTCCCGCCTTGATCTGAGGCACTGCTGGGGCAACCTGAACAGCGACTTGCGCTTATGGCGTCCGTCGTTAAGAGGCCCGGCTTATGCCGGGCTTTTTTAGTTCATGGCATAATTATTTTAAATTATCGTTAACCTTCAGTTCAGGCCGCAGCTGCTCGACGCGAAATGATCACCTACAGTCGTAGGCTCACATTTCCCGCCTTGATCTGAGGCACTGCTGGGGCAACCTGAACAGCGACTTGTTCTTATGGCGTCCGTCGTTAAGAGGCCCGGCTTATGCCGGGCTTTTTAGTTCAGGTCATAATTGTTTTAAATTATCGTTAACCTTCAGTTCAGGCCGCTGCTGCTCGACGGGAAATGATCACCTACAGTCGTAGGCTCACATTTCCCGCCTTGATCTGAGGCACTGCTGGGGCAACCTGAACAGCGACTTGTTCTTATGGCGTCCGTCGTTAAGAGGCCCGGCTTATGCCGGGCTTTTTTAGTTCATGGCATAATTATTTTAAATTATCGTTAACCTTCAGTTCAGGCCGCAGCTGCTCGACGCGAAATGATCACCTACAGTCGTAGGCTCACATTTCCCGCCTTGATCTGAGGCACTGCTGGGGCAACCTGAACAGCGACTTGCGCTTATGGCGTCCGTCGTTAAGAGGCCCGGCTTATGCCGGGCTTTTTTAGTTCATGGCATAATTATTTTAAATTATCGTTAACCTTCAGTTCAGGCCGCAGCTGCTCGACGCGAAATGATCACCTACAGTCGTAGGCTCACATTTCCCGCCTTGATCTGAGGCACTGCTGGGGCAACCTGAACAGCGACTTGCGCTTATGGCGTCCGTCGTTAAGAGGCCCGGCTTATGCCGGGCTTTTTTAGTTCATGGCATAATTATTTTAAATTATCGTTAACCTTCAGTGCAGGCCGCAGCTACTCGACGGGAAATGATCACCTACAGTCGTAGGCTCACATTTCCCGCCTTGATCTGAGGCACTGCTGGGGCAACCTGAACAGCGACTTGTTCTTATGGCGTCCGTCGTTAAGAGGCCCGGCTTATGCCGGGCTTTTTTAGTTCATGGCATAATTATTTTAAATTATCGTTAACCTTCAGTTCTAGCCATAGCTGCGCGTTGGGCAGTGGTCACCTACAGTGTGTTGCACAATGCAGTATGCAATTTGCAAGATAATTGCACATTGCAATCAATTTGTGCTTTCTAAATGCTCCCTAAAAACCTAAGTAATTGAAATAAAAGGAAATTAGGTGGTTGGCATAACCTCTGCAATATATGCTGTTACTAAGGCGATAGTTATTTTAATAAGGCCTTTAAAAAGTTACCAGAGCTACAACTGGATTTGATTTTAAGATTTTATATAGCAACCACGCTGATGCTTAGATGCATGGATTAGCATCGCTCTTTTTATTTAGTCAGGTATAAGACCTGATTCAGTCGGGTCAGATACCATGCTGATAGATGCATGGATTAGCATCGCTTTTTTTATTTAGTCAGGTGCGAGACCTGATTTAAGCGGGTCAGATACCATGTGATAGATGCCCGGATAGCATCACTCATTTTTATTTACAGTTAGACCGGATGTCAGACTGAAACGGTTTTAAAGTTTTAATAATGCAACCACGCTGATGCATAGGGACACGGAGTAGTTCCGCTATTTTTATTCCTTAAAAAGCCCGCTCATTGAGTGGGTTTTTTTATGCCTTTCTGAAAAATCAGGTGTGAATAATAGGCATCGTTGAAAACTTTTTCCGCTAATATATCGCAGGCAAGCTATTGGTTACGCAGAAAATCCGCATCAATGAATTTATCCAGAAAACTCAAACCATAGGCTGATGTATCTCCGTCAGTGTGCTGGTTGCAGTAGCAAACCCGGCCATTGGCTTTATGGATAGAGTGTTTATTTAATAACAGGTTGAGTTTTATGACTTCATTTAACTCAAAGTCTGCCTGTGGGCTTTCAAAGCAAATGCCGCCTCGGCTAATGTTCAGTACTCGGTACTCTTTTGGGGGTTGGCTTAGAGGTATTTTCTCTAACTGGACAGAGCTATTACTAATGCTTGTCCGAATGTCGCGTTGCTGCATGTTTATCTCATTTTCTAGTAAAGCATGCTTTAAGTGTAGTCGCTGTTTGGCGCATTAACTGAAAATAGTGCGCCTTACCCATGGGGATTTGTAAGCCTGCTGGATCTAAAGCGGCTAACTTAACTGGTTTGTGCTCGGTGAGGGTGTTCAGCAATGCCGGGATATTGGGTGGCTCATAAAAAATACATTGTATATTTTCAGTGCTGATCAGGTCGCGCAGAGCCTTTACTCGTTTTATGCCCGGCGAGTGTTCCGGACTGGTGGTGATAAAATGCGCCTGGCTTAGGTCGTTTTCCCGTTCAAAGTACTGAAAGGCATCGTGATAAACCAGAAAAGGGGTGTTCCGGGTTTGTTTAAGCAGTTGCTGGTTGTGTTGTTTCAGGGCCTGTAGTTTCAGTAATAATTTTTGTAAATTTTGATGATAGCGGGGGGCATTTTCAGGTGAATCTTGGCTTAATAAGTTAGCGACATATTCGCCAATGATTTTAGCATTTTCAATAGATAACCAGATATGGCCGTCGGTTGTATTTTGAGAGTGGTGGCCTTCATGGGAATGAAGACTGCGCACTGGTAACGTCTGAATATTAGCGATGCGGCTAAGTTGCACAAACTGTAAATCTGTATTTGTGTTTTTTAGTGCAGATACAAAGCCCTCGATATTATCACTGCTATAAAGAAAAATATCAGCTTGATTTAACTGGCGTTTTTGCGATGGGCGTAACTGAAAATCGTGGGGAGACTGTTGCTGTTGTAAGAGCAGTTCGGTTTGATTAATCCCGTCAGTAATATGGCTGATTAACGAATGCAGTGGCTTTATGCTGACCAGCACGTTTGCCGGTTTGGCATACACTTGAGTCATACTGAAAAATACCAGCAAACCTAAAATGCAGCGATTGCTTAGCGCCCTGAATGCGCGGTGGATTGTGTAATAGATCATCATGAAATTATGTTATTCTATGTGGCTTTAGCGGGTTGTTTTTCGAATTAATATTTGAGCTGAATTTTACAGGTCAGATATTTTGGGTCAATCAAAGGAACCAATGAGTTCATATTTAATTAAAGCGCAGAACATTGGCCTGAAAATTAATCAGCGCCAGATTCTCGATAATGTAAGCCTGAGCATCAAACCCTGCGAGATACTAACCTTAATCGGCCCGAATGGCTCGGGTAAAACAACTCTGGTCAGGGTGTTGCTGGGTTTGCTAAAAGCCGATACCGGTGAGGTGCAGAAAAAAGCTGATTTAGTGATTGGCTACGTACCGCAAAAATTACACATTGATGCGACGTTGCCCATGAGCGTGAAACGTTTTTTGCAGATGGGCGCAAAAAAAAGTCATCGTAATAAAAACAAAACCCAGAACGATTTGACCTACACGGCAAGCACACTCGGTATCAGTCAATTGCTTGATCAGCCGGTGCATGGAATTTCCGGGGGTGAGTTTCAGCGGGTTTTGCTGGCCCGCGCGTTATTGCGTAAACCGGATTTGTTGGTGCTGGATGAGCCGGCACAGGGGGTTGATATCAATGGTCAGCAACAACTCTATCAGTTAATTTCCACGATTCGTGATGAGTTTTCCTGCGGGGTGTTGATGGTTTCCCATGATTTACATCTGGTGATGGAGGCAACCGATCAGGTGCTTTGTCTGAATACCCATATCTGTTGTACCGGCCATCCGGAAGCAGTGAGCCAGCATCCGGAGTATTTAAAATTATTTGGTTCATCACTCGATGGCATCGCGGTTTACACCCACCAGCACGATCATAGTCACGATTTAAGTGGCGATGTTGTAGAGCATCGCAACGCTCACCACAACGGCTGCAATCATGATCATTGATGATTTTATTTTACGTGCGTTGATGGCGGGCATACTGGTTGTGCTGGTTTCAGGCCCAATGGGATGCGTGGTGGTATGGCGGCGCATGGCTTATTTTGGTGATGCCCTGGCTCACTCGGCACTGCTCGGTACTTCAATGGCTATCATGTTTGATATTAAGCCCTTATTCGGGGTGATGTTAACCGGGATTACACTCAGTTATTTGCTGATGCGTTTGCAGATTAAAAAAGATTTATCCAGTGATGCCATTCTTGGCATTTTGTCTCACGGTGCATTAGCTGCAGGTTTGGTGATGTTAGCCATGATGCAATCAGAGGGGCAGCGAATTGATTTAATGGGTTACCTGTTCGGCGATATACTCTCGGTTAGCTGGGATTACCTGATATGGCTCGGTGTGATTAGTGCGCTGGTGTTAGCGATTATCGGCTGGTTATGGCAATCGTTATTGGCGCTAGCTGTGCATGAAGAACTGGCGAGAAGTGAAGGTATTGCGGTTGATCGCCTGCGTTTGATTTTTATGTTGTTGATGGCAGTGGTCGTTGCCGTTGCGATGAAAATTGTAGGCATTATTTTAATTACCGCATTGTTAATTATACCCGCAGCCAGTGCGCGACGATTTGCTAAATCACCCGAGGCTATGGCGTTAGCCGCGATTGTATTTGGCCTGTTTTCTGTGATGGGTGGAGTGCTTGCATCGTTGCAATGGGATACTCCGGCTGGGCCGTCTATTGTTCTTGCTTCGGTAGTTTTATTTTTTGTGTCCAGATTTAAAGCGAGTATCTAATCTGTTTTTTTAAAACGAATACTTTTTAGATGATTTTAAAAGGAATTTATGAGCGATCATTAAAAGGATTTATGTGTTGTTTTATTTTTCGGTGTTTTATTTGTGATAAGTCACTTATTGACGAGCTGATCTTTTTTTTGCTTATTAGTATTGATGTAAATCAAGCTGACAGGCTGAGATTGTATTACATTGCTTTTGACTCTTACTAATTCATTCTGTTTTAGTTCTTTCATCCCCTTTAGGTGTTTATGCGTTAATTTTGTGCGTGTTCGTAATGCGTCTTAAAAATTAAGTTTAAGTTGATTGTTAGTAGAAGTATTTGCGGTTTTATTTTTTTTAAATTAACAGGTTGTGTATATAGGTTAAACCCCTATAGACACCAGTTTATATCAGGTTTAAATTATGACCGGCCAGTTATTTTAAAATCATAATTTGAGGGATTCGTGTCATGAAAAAATCTAATAAAAAACCACCGGGTTTATCTGCAACGAGTAAATTATGTCTGGCTTTATTTTTGACATTAATGACTTTTCCAGTATTTGCATTTAATATTTATTTAAACGAATTTAATACACACTACGGAACACTGGCGACGCGTATTGATAGCTGTGGCCTGTGTCATGTAGATTTTAATGGCGGGGGGCAAAGAACCCCATATGGCGAAGATTATCGCAACAATAATTACAGCGCCGCCAGTATTGGCATACTTGATTCTGACGGTGATGGATTTACCAATGATCAGGAGGCTGCGGCAAGCACATTAACGCATCCAGGTTATAGCTGTAATGAACAGTTCAGTGTCATTAATGCGCCTGCAAATATTGCTGATTATCTCGATCCGTCAAATCCTGGCTGTATAGGTCCTGGGCAATCACCGATAGCCAATGCAAATGGTCCCTATTCCGGGGTCAGTGGTGAGTTGATTAGCTTTAGCAGTGCCGGATCTTCAGACCCTGATGGAACGATTGTGTCTTACTTCTGGGATTTTGGCAGTTTTGGATCAAGCGTAGAAGCCAATCCTCAGTTTGCTTTCACACTCTCCTTTAATGCTAAAGTTACTTTTTCATTAACAGTGGTAGATAACGACGGTAACCAGACCAGCACAACCAGCACGGTCGTTATCTTATTGGCCCCCAACGCTCCACCGGTAGCAAATGTGGGGGCTGGTGTTAGTGGCAACGCTAATTCACAGGTTTCATTTAGCGCTGCCGGTTCATTTGACCCTGAAGGGGATCGGTTAACGCATGTCTGGGATTTTGGAGATCAGACAACGGGTTCGGGTGGAGAGCCAACTCACACGTATGCAAGATGCGGTACTTATGATGTAACCTTAACGGTGCTCGATAGTTTCGGCCTTGAAGATTCTGCTACAACCACGGCAACCATTTCCGGAAGTGGCGTTAATCCACCTACGGCAAATGCAGGTGGAGTGGCTGGTGTTTATAACGGAGCACTCGCTTCAAATATTCAGTTTGATGGTTCTGCCTCGACCGATTCGGATTGCGACATCGTTAATTACAGCTGGGACTTTGGCGATGGTACTACGGGGGCGGGTGCTACTCCACTGCACGCTTATGCCCTGGCGGGTGCTTATGTCGCTACACTGACCGTTACGGATACCGATGGTTTGATGACTTCATCCTCAGTAGATGTTGTCATCGAAGATACGGGGCCAATAGACGGTCAGGCCTTATACGATACCAATTGTGGAAATTGTCATGGCTTCGGAACCGCAACGACGAAACCTGGAGCGACGGTCGCCAGAATAGACGCGGGTATCGCAACGGTGCCCTCCATGGCTTCATTAAGTACATTAAGTGTCGCAGAAGTACAGGCGATAGCCGATTTTCTAGCCACGGTAACACCGCCGCCACCACCACCGCCACCACCGGGCCCAATTGATGGAGCGGCATCCTATGATACCAACTGTGGGGCCTGTCATGGCTTTGGCACCGCCACCACCAAACCCGGTGCAACGGTCGCCAGAATTGATGCAGGTATTGCAACGGTACCTTCAATGGCCTCACTGAGTACCTTAAGCGCGGAAGAAATTCAGGCGATAGCCGATTTTCTAGCCACGGTAACACCGCCGCCACCACCACCGCCACCACCGGGCCCAATTGATGGAGCGGCATCCTATGATACCAACTGTGGGGCCTGTCATGGCTTTGGCACCGCCA